>OGSY01000371.1_pt1 | contig 24848 bp, 28 predicted proteins | sample 1574281 | NCBI WGS metagenome assembly OGSY01 (sample SAMN03295855, study PRJEB24534) | human gut metagenome | isolation source: fecal sample 5 from infant 8 | host: Homo sapiens | place: USA: Pittsburgh, PA | collected 2014-07
GTCTATTATAATTATATCATTAATTTATGTAAATATAAGCCATTTTTAGATACCATTTCAAGTCCAGATATTAATCAATTACAAAAATAAATTTAAAGTTTTATTCTTTATATTTTAAGGCGAGGTTTAAATTTGGAAAAATTAAAATTATTTGCCAAAAAAGAGTTTGAGACTTCAAAAAATGAAATAGTCTCTTTTACTTTTGAAAATAAGAACTATTGGCTAAAAAAGGCCAGAAAAACAAAACCTGATAAATTGCAAAATTTTTTTTATAAATTTATCCCTTTTGAACTGCTAATCCCACCTTTAAAAAAAACAGAAAGAGAAACTTTATCATATGAGATTTCAAAACTTGAAAAACTTTATAGTCTAGGAATAAATGTCCCAAAAATAGTTATAAAAGAAAACAATTATTTCGTTTTAGAAGATAGCGGTGAAAATTTAAATGAAATTTTAAGGGATAGAAACATTTGCGAAGAAGATTTTTATTGCTATACAAATTTAGCAACTGCAGAGCTTTGCAAGATTCATAATCTAGGTTTTTTTCACGGCGGAAGTCAGTTAAGAAATTTTACCTTTAAAAATGGTAAAGTTTTTATAATAGATTTTGAAGAAAGTTTTAAAGCTAAAACTGATGTCAAAAAACTTCAATATAGAGATTTTTTACTATTTTTACTCTCTTTTTTAAAGATGAAAGAACTTAGCTTTGAGATAGACTATGAAAGCATAATAAATAGATATTTAGAACTTTCATCAAATTTTGAATTTAAAAATAAGCTTATAAAGCTTAGCAAAAAACTTAGATTTCTCTTATGGCTTTATGAAAAAGAATTTATTAAAAAAAAGGTTGGCAGCGATGTGAAATATTTCTTTGAGTTAATTAAAATTTTAATAAATTTAAAATAATTTAATTTGTTAGTTAAGCACTTTTTAGATAAAATATGAGTTTATAAATGATAAGGGATTATATTTTTGAGTATATATAAGTATAAACTTAATACAAACTGTATAAAATTTAAAGATTTTTTGCTAGATATTAAAAAGCATTTTGCAACTGATGGCAAAACCATTCATAAGGCAAGAAACGAAGTAAAAACGATGAGTTTTGGTGGCATAAATTTGGTCGTTAAGTCCTTTAAAAAGCCAAATTTAATCAATCAAATTTTATATCTACTTTACAAATCTCCAAAAGCTAGCAAGTCATACCAAAACGCACTCCAAATCGGCGATATTACGCCACTTCCAGTAGGCTATATACTTTTTTATGATAATTTTTTTATAAAAAATAGTTACTATTTAAGTTATGAGTTTAGTTATGATTTTGTCATACGAGAGGCACTTATAAATAGAGATTTTCCAAACAAAGATGAAGTGTTGAGGCAGTTTACGAAGTTTAGTTTTGAGCTTCATCAAAGAGGCATTCTTCATCTTGACTATAGTGCTGGCAACATCTTAGTAAGGCAAAATGGCGATAGTTATGAGTTTAAGATAGTTGATATAAACAGAATGAAATTTAAAACGCTAAATTTAGATGAGCGGCTTAAAAGCTTTGCTATGCTCTGGGCAAGTGATGAGGATATGAGTAAGATTGCTAGTTTTTATGCAAAGTTTTGTGGGGAAGATGAAGCTATTTGTCTGAAAAAAGCTCTTAAATACTCAAGAAATTTGAAATTTAGAAAAAACTTTAAGAAAAAACTAAAGAGGCTGCTATGTCTTTAATCTCTGTTATGTATCATCACGCGGGTAGCGACCTTTGCTCAAATGATATTGAAATTTTAAATAAGCATTTGGAGTATATCTCTAAAAACTTCAAAGCCATCTTTCCAGGCGAAGAGGTGACAAAAAACTCCATCTGTCTTACATTTGATGATGGTTATGCTGACTTTTATTTTTTGATTTTTCCACTACTTAAGAAATATGGTCTAAAAGCCACTCTTGCAGTGCCTACCAAATTTATATTAGATGATACGAAGATAGCACCAAAAGAGCGAATGAGTTTTAAGCACAATGATATCTTTAAAAACTATCAAAAAGCGCCATTTTGCACCTTTAAAGAAATGGATGAGATGATAAAAAGTGGCTTAGTAAAGATTGCCTCACACTCCCATTCTCACGTGGTTTTAAGCGATGAAAATATAAATCTAGATGAAGAGCTACTACTTTCAAAGGAGATTTTAGAAAAGAAGTTAAAGATAGATGTTGATAGCTTTTTCTTTCCTTTTGGAAAATACAACAAAGATGTTTTAAAAGAGGCGAAAAAGCACTATAAATATATCTTTAGGATAGGCAATGCTTTGCAAAAGGACTTTGAGGGCATAAATGGGGTTATTTATAGAGTAAAGGGCGATGGACTAAAATCTTTTGATGAGATTTTTAGAGGCACTAAACTTTTTAAATATTGGTTCAAAGGTCTCATAAAAAGGGTGTTTAAGAGATGATAAGTGCAGTTATTTTGGTAAAAAATAGTGAAAAAACTATAGCAAAAACATTGGAGAGTTTGAAGTTTTTAGACGATGTTGTTGTTTATGACAACGGCTCAAGCGACAAAACTATGCAAATAGCAAAAAGTTTTGCAAATGTAAATTTGGTGCAAGGCGAATTTAGAGGCTTTGGCTGGACGAAAAACAGAGCGGCAACTTTTGCTAAAAATGATTGGATTTTGATGATAGATAGCGATGAGGTTGTAGATGAAGAGCTTAAAAATTGCTTACTTACAAAACAGCTGGAAAAAAATTGCATTTATAAGCTAAATTTCAAAGCTTTTTATAAAGATATCGAAGTTAAACATTGCGGTTGGAGCAACCAACTTATAAAACGGCTCTACAACAAAACAACAACCTCATATAACAACAACGACGTTCATGAAGATATCATCTTGAGAGCTCTTAGAACCGAGGCTTTAGAGGGAAATGTGGAGCATTATAGTTATCACTCTATCTCGCAATTTATCCAAAAAGCAGATCTTTACTCAACTCTTTTTGCCAAGAGCAACCAGCACATCAAAAACTCAAGTCCACTCAAGGCATTTTTAAATGCAGCCTACTCTTTTATTAAAACATATTTTTTTAAAAGAGGCTTTTTAGATGGCTATGTTGGCTTGGTAATTGCTGTCTCTCACGCGGTTACCAACTTTTACAAATATATAAAACTTTATGAGCTAAATAATGAAGATTCTCATAACTAGACACGATAAAATTGGGGATTTTGTTTTGACATTGCCGATGATAAAAATAGTCAAAAATAATTTTCCAAACTCTTTTATAGCTGTTTTGGTCTCTAAAGTTAATTATAATTTTGCAAAAGAAATTGATTTTATCGATGAGGCTATTGTTTATGATAAAAATCCCATTAAACTTTCTAAAATTTTAAAAAAATATAAATTTGATCTATCGATAAGTGCTTTTATAGATACAAATTTAGGAGTTTCGCTTTTTTTAAGTGGAATTAAAAAAAGAGTTGCTCCAGCTACAAAGATAGCACAAATCTTTTTTAATAAAAGAGTTTTGCAAAGACGAAGCAGAGTTCAAAAGAGCGAATTTGAGTATAACATTGACCTTTTAAGGAGTATTTTTCCTGAGATAAATCTAAATTTTAAAAAACCTGTTCTAGAGATACCGCAACTTAAAAAAGAGGAAATTTTTTCTAAATTTAAAGCTAAATTTGGTCTTGATGATAAAAAGATTGTTGCCTTTCACCCGGGTTTTGGCGGAAGTAGCGATGCAAATTTAAGCCTTGATGAGTATCTAACTCTAGCTAAAAGCATAAAAGATAAAAATGTTACTATTGTCTTTACCTTTGGTCCGGATGATGAAAAAGCACTTGATTTTTTTAGGGAAAATTTAGATTTTAAAGCTGTGATTTTCAAATCAAATTTATCTCTATATGACTTTTGTGCCTTGCTTTCAAGCTTCTCACTTTTTGTAAGCACTTCTACTGGCACAATGCACCTAGCTGGTTGTGTTGATACTCCTACATTTTCTTTTTTTGGCAGCTCTTTGTTTGCAAGTGAAAAAAGATGGAAAACCATCAACAATAAGCAGATAAATTTTATGCTCAATGGCTCAAAAGAACAGCTAAAAATAATAGAAAAAAAACTAAGAGGGTTTGTTGTAGATGAGCTTTAAATGGGATAGTTTTTCAGATCAGCCTGAAGTTATAAAAGATAGAGATTTTAAAAAAGCGATGAGAAGGCGATATCTTTATGATTTTATATTGATGTTTTTAAAATCGCTTCTGATACTACCTTTTGCTACTTTGATTATGAAGTTTTTTAAAAGCAACAAAAAGCCATCAAAAGATGAGTTTTATGGACTTTGCGTCAATTTAGACAAAGGCGATATACAGCCAAGTTTAGTAGATGAGCTTGGAGTAAAAAATTTATCAATAAGAGTTTTTTTAAATGATATTGAAAATTTGGAGAGTTACTACCAATTTTCAAAGAGTTTTGGTGACAAAAATTTACTTATTTGTATCATCCAAGATAGAAAAAACATCGAAAATTTACAACTTTTAGAGAAAAACTTAGAGCTTATTTTTGATAAATTTAGCGATATTTGCACCCAGTTTCAGATAGGAAATGCCATAAATCGCCTAAAATGGGAGTTTTCAGCACCAAAGGAGTATATGTATTTTTATGAAGTTGCCTACAAGCTTAAAATGAATAAATTTCAAAATATCACTTTGCTTGGACCTTGCGTCATAGACTTTGAATACTACTACAACGTAGCAACTATGTTTAACTTCAAAAATATCAAGTTTGAAAAGATTGCAGCGCTTCTTTATGTAGATAGAAGAGGCAGTCCAAATAACCCTCAATATGGGATTTTTGACTTTAAAAATAAGATAAATCTACTCTTTGCTCTAGCAAAACTCTCTTTTAAAAGTAGCGATGAAATTTACATAACAGAGACAAACTACCCAATAAGCGGCACGGGCAGATATGCACCAACTAGCCAAAAAGAGTGTGTTAGTATAGATGACTATCTCAAATTTATGCGACTTTATCACAAAATTGCTAAAGAAAGTGGCAAAATACAAAGAGTTTATTGGCACCAACTAATCGCACCAGGATATGGACTAGTCGATAATAGAGATGGCAAAATAGTAAAAATGCCACAATTTTACGAATATAAAAAGATGATAGATGAAGATACTAATTGAGATTCCAAACTGGTTAGGCGACGCTGTTATGGCAACTCCAGCAGTAATTAACGTCATAAAACACTTTCCAAACTCCTCTATAACTTTTCTTGGTTCAGCTGTTTCAAACTACGTTTTTAAGGGCTATCCAAATGCATTCAAATTTGTGACAAACGATAGCAAAAAACATAAATTTAGACTTTTGTATCTTATGAAATTTGCTAGAAATTTAGGTGAGTTTGACCTAGCTATCTCCTTTAGAAGAAGTTTTTCATCTAAATTTATGATGAAATTTATAAGAGCCAAAAAGAAATTTTCATATAGTAGAGTTGCCCACAAAGAGAGGCATTTGGTGCTAAGATATAGTGATTTTATAAACAGCTCTTTAAATTTAAATAGCACACCAAAGGGCTTGAAACTTTTTTATAAGCCATATTTTTTTCCAAACAAAACTCTTGGACTAAATCCAGGCGCAACCTATGGAAGTGCTAAAAGATGGTATCCAGATGAGTTTGCAAAAGTTGCTTTAGCTCTTTCAAAAGAGTATGATATCGTCATCTTTGGTGGTCCAAATGAGGTTGATATGGCAGGTGATATTGAAAAGGTTTTGATAGAAAATGGTGTTACAAACTACAGAAATTTAGCCGGCAAAACAGCTGTAGATGAGCTTATTAGTTTTATTGGCGGTCTTAGTCTGTTTATTACCAATGATAGTGGTCCTATGCATATCGCTGCTGCTTTTAAGGTGCCAACTATAGCTATTTTTGGCCCAACTGACTTTAAGGAGACAAGTCCGTGGCAAAATAGCGCCTCTCATATCATCTCCAAAAATCTTTCTTGTAGTCCATGTATGAAAAGAGTTTGTCCGCTTCGACATCACAACTGCATGAGAGAGATAACTGCTAGCGATGTGCTAAAAATTATAAAAAGGGGAAATAATGTCCTTAAAGATAAAAAATAGACTTTTATATATTTTATATATCATATTTTACAATGTATTTAAAATAGTACCAAAAAAAATATCGAAAAAACTAATAGATGTTTTTGCATTTTTAGCTTATAGGCTCTTAAAAAAACGTTATAAAGTGTCTATGTCAAACCTAAATTTAGTTTATGGTAACAAAAAAAATCTAGAAGAAAAAAATAAAATCATCTTAAACTCATATAAAATTCTTGGGTATAATATGTTCGAACTTTTAGAAAATCAAAGCTTATCAAAAGATGAAATTTTAAAAAAAGCAAATTTTAAAAATACTGAAATTATCCAAAAAGCCCTTAATAAAAAAAGACAAATAATCTTTGTAACGGCTCATTATGGTGGCTGGGAGCTAACCTTGCCTGCTACAGCGCTTTTTTTTGATATGCAAATAGGTGTAGTAAATAAGAAAATGCAAAATCCACATCTTCAAAAAGTTTATGCTGAAGCTAGAAAAAAAAATAATATTACACCAATTGATAAAAATAATGCAGCAAAAGGAATGTTGAAAACTTTAAGAAGCAATAATCAAGTTGCCATTGTAATAGATCAATATACAGATAATGGATGTAAAATAAATTTTTTAGGCATAGATGAAATAGCAACTGATGCTGTTGCTAGACTTGCTATAAAATTAAATGCTTTGATAATACCTATTCTTACCACTAAAAATGAATTTAGAAAATACGAAATAACTATTTATGATGCAATTAATCCTGAAGATTTTAAAGATAATGACAAAATTTACAATATTACAAAACTACAAAATGATATAATATCGGATCAAATCTTTAAAGATCCAGATCCTTGGCTTTGGCAACATAAAAGATTTAGAACCAATCATAGTGATATTTATAGCAAGGAGTAAATTTGAAAATTTTATCACTTATAATTAATAGATTGAGTAAGTTTTTAGGTGTTTTTATCAAGGGGTTTTCATATATTTTCTACTTCTTATTTCCTAAAAAAAGATTTTCAATACCAAAATTTGACTCAGCAAAAAAAAAGCAATCTATAAAATCTAAAATTCCAAATACCATCTGGCAGATAAACTATACCTATAAAGTTGCACTTCCTGTTTATCTGAATTTTAAATTTAACCGCCTTTTATCGAAAAGTTGGGATTATAGGCATTTTAATAATGATGATGCCGATATATTTATAAAACAAAACTGTGATGAAAAAACTTTTAAACTATATAGTTTGCTAAATGATGGTGCTGCTAAGGCGGATTTTTTCAGGCTTTTTGTTCTTTATAAATTTGGAGGTGTATATATAGATATAGATGGCACTTTATGCTTACCTATAGATAAACTTATAAAACCAGAATATGATGAACTATTTTTAATGACAAAACACCGCTTTAGCAACTACTTCATGGCTAGCGTGCCAGGAAATAAAACGATAAAAAAAGCCCTTGATTTAATTCTAAAAAATATTGAAAACAAAAATGTTGAGGGTGGTGTGTATAACTTAACAGGACCAAATGTTTTAAATAAAGTAATTACCGATGAAAACTCTGTAAATCACCGCCACAACAGATATACTTGCGTTCAAGGTAGTTTTACAAATGAGCATTTTCAATACCTTGATAAACCGCGTGGCAAATGGATATATGCAAAAAATAAAGACTTATTAAAAAAGGATGAAGATGTTTAGTTTGCAAACATATAAAACAAATTGGAAAACTCTTTCAAGAGAATTAAAATTTGAAAAGATATATTATTTTCTAGCGATACTTTTTGCTTTTACAATGCCTATTTCAAGAGCTATGATAAGCTTTTTTATAATATTTTTTCCACTTATTTGGATAATAGAGGGAGATTTTAAAAGAAAATGGTGCGAGATTAAAGAGTCAAAGTTTTTGCTTATTTTTATAACTTTTTACATAGTTATACTTATAAGTGCGATTTTTTTCTCAGATGATGGTAAGACGGCTTTTAAATTTTCAAGACTTTATGTGTATTGGCTAACTATCTATGTTTTAGCAACTTCACTTAAAAAGGAGTGGATAAAGAACATATTAAGTGCGTTTTTATGCGGAATGATAGTTAGTGAAATTATCGCTTATGGAATATTTTTTGAGTTTTGGGAATTTGGCGTAGGAACCAAAGTAAATCCAAGCCCTTTTATGATGCACATTGATTATAGCATCTACTTGGCATTTACCTCGATACTTCTTTTTAGCAGGATTTTATCAAAAAACTACTCTTTAAAACAAAAAATTTTTATGGGAGTGTTTTTTTTGAGCACAACTGGAAATCTTTTTTTACAAACTGGAAGAGCTGGACAAGCAGCTTATATAGCAGCAATTATCGTAATGTTTTTCTTACATTATAAATTTAAACTAAAAACCTTCGTCGGTGGTTTTTTATCAATAGTTATAATATATTTTACAGCTTATAATGTAAGTGATAGTTTTAATAAAAGAGTGAATACAACGATTAGTGAAATAAAGATAATAAAAAGCGGGAATTTAAACACATCTTGGGGAATAAGACTAGCTTTTTGGGATGTGACATATGAAACACTAAAAGAGTATCCTATATTTGGTATAGGTCTTGGGGATTTTGAAAAAGAGGCTGCAAAAACACTTACAAAAGAAAAATTTGATCATTACGAGCCTAATTTAAAAGAGTTTATGAGCTCAAACCACTTTCATAATCAACTTTTACAATGTGCTATGCAAATGGGCTTAATAGGAATTTTCTTTTGTTTAACGCTTTACTTTTTAGGTTTTAAAATGGCAATTAAAACAAAAGATAAAGAGTTAAGAGACGCATTTACACTTTTCATGGTTGTTTATACAGTAGGAAGCTTTGCCGATCCTTTATGGAATAAGCAATTTACTCAAACAATATGGGTTTTAATGATATCTTTAATGCTCGTAAATACAAAATTTGAAAAAAGAATTATCAAAAAATAAATAAAAAGACCAAAGATATTTTTGGTCTTTTAGCTCATAGCATCATCAATTGCTTGACAAATAGTATGTCCCATAAAAATATGCATCTCTTGAATTCTTGCAGTATCATTTGATGGAACGACTAAGTTTAAATCACAACATCCATTCATCTCTCCACCGCCTTTTCCACTAAATCCAATAGTTTTTATACCATTTTTTTTTGCATACTCCAAAGCATTTATGACATTTTTGCTATTGCCACTTGTAGAAATCGCAATTAAAATATCGCCTTTTCGCCCAAGCCCTGCAAGCTGTCTTGCAAAGACATAGTCAAATCCATAGTCATTGCCAATGGCTGTTAAAGCTGATGTATCAGTTGTCAAAGCAATACCAGGAAGGGGATTTCTTTCGCTTTTGTATCTCCCTGTTAGCTCAGCTGCTATATGTTGGGCATCTGCTGCACTTCCACCATTGCCACATAAAAAAACCTTTGAGTCATTTTTTATAGCTTCAACAACCATTTCGCAAGCCCTATTTAGCTCATCAATCAAACTATTTTTAAACTCACTTGCTGTTTTTAAATGTGAGTCAATCTCCCTTAAAATCATCTCTTTCATTTTTATCCTTTTATTTTATTTATGATATTTGTAGTGCTAAAACCATCTTCAAAATCAACCAAAACAACCTCTTTTGCAATACTACTTCCAATAACTTCTTTGCCCACATAATCAGCCCCTTTTACCAAGATATCGGGTCTAATTTTTTCAATCAAATTTAAAGGTGTATCTTCATCAAAAATAACCACAAAATCAACAAATTCTAAAGCACTCAAAAGTAAGGCTCTTGAGTTTTGTGAGTTTATAGGGCGAGTTTTTCCTTTTAGCCTTTTAACAGAGCTATCAGAATTTAGTCCAATTATCAAAATATCTCCAAGTTTTTTTGCCTTATTTAGATACTTAATGTGACCAGCATGCAAAATATCAAAGCAACCATTTGTAAAAACTACTTTTTTATCATTATTTTTTAAAATTTGGCAAATTTCATCTAAGCTTTTTATTTTTTCTTCTAAGTTTGTACTTGATGATAATTTGGAGTATTTTTCTATTTCATCTAAACTCGCAGTTGCACTTCCTACTTTTCCAACCACGACAGCAGCTGCCTTGTTTGCAAGACTAAGAGCAGAAACTATGTCCATTTTATTTGACAAAGCATATCCTAAAGTCGCAAGTACCGTATCTCCGGCACCAGTTACATCAAAAACTTCTTTTGCAATTGCCGGTATTATTTTTACTTCATCGTTGTTATATAGAGCAATACCTCTTTCAGAAAGAGTTATAATGGAATATTTTAAATTTAACTCATCTTTAAGTCTTTTTAGGGCTAATTTTAGTGAAAAATCATCATCAATTTTAATCTTTAAAGCTTGCATTGCCTCTTTTAAATTTGGTGTTAGAAGTGTTGCATTTTTATATTTGGAATAGTCACTTCCTTTTGGATCTATCAAGATGAATTTAGAGTTTTCATTTGCTATTTTTATAATTTGCTGGCAAAAATCATATCGTAAAACACCTTTTGCATAGTCACTCAGCAAAATAGCATCGTAGTTTTTGATGATATCTTTAAAAGAGTTTAAAAGATCATCTTTAGAAGTTTCCAAAATATTATTTTTGCTTTCCTTATCAAACCTTATAACTTGCTGATGAACTGCCATAATACGAGTTTTATGAGCACTTTTTCTATCTTTTTCTTTTGCTATTTTCTCAATCTTTACGCCCATATTCTTAAGCATTAAAACTATATCTTTGCCAGAGTCATCATCGCCAATGACACTCATCACACCAACATCACAATCAAGAGCTTTTAAATTTGCCATTACATTTCCAGCTCCGCCTAGACGCTTGTTTTCGCTCCTAATATCAACAACCGCAACAGGTGCTTCAGGTGAAATTCTATCACATTCACCCCAAAGATAGTGATCTATCATCAAATCGCCAATAACTAAAATTTTAGGCTTCATTTTTTATACTTTCATATATTTTTTTAATCTCAGGAATGTAGCTTTTAATTCCATCTTCAAGGCTAAATTTAGGCTCGTAAGAGAGATTTTGCTTGCTTAGAGAAATATCAGCTTGTGTGTGGAATTGATACTGTTTGATAAATGGATTTTTGATATATTCACATTTTAAATTTGTATTAAGCTCGCTTTGTAAGATATCAACAATTTCTTGAAAGCTTCTTGCAACTCCAGTAGCTGCGTTATAAACTCCACTTTTATCAGATAAAAATGCTAAGTGGTTAATCGCAACAATATCTTTTACATAGACAAAATCTCTTTTTATCTTATCACTATTTTCAAAAAGCCTTGGATTTTGCCCATTTAAAATTTGAAGTCCAAACTGCAAAACCATAGAGGCGGTTTTATCTTTAAAAAACTCATTTTCACCATAAACATTGAAATATCTAAGACCAATACAATGAATTTTTTCGTGATATTTTAAAGCTAGTTTATCCATCATTAGTTTTGAAAAACCATAAACATTTCTAGGCTCTTCGCTTTCCCAAATTTTTTGCGGACTTTTGGTGTTTCCATAAGTTGCCGCTGAACTTGCATAAATCATCTTTGCATCAATTTTTTTGCAAATATCAAGAAGCTCGGCAAAGGCATTTAAATTTGTTTTTATCATTATGCTTTGATCATTTACCGTGGTGTCAGATATGGCAGCTTCATGAAAAATTGCATCAGGTTTAAATTTAGCGATACTTTTAAGAGTTTTTCTATCATTTATATCACCCTCTAAAACCCTGCCGCCAAATTTAAGCAAGTTTTTATAGTGACCAAAACTCTTTAAGTTGCCATTATCAAATCTTTCGCCCGTTCTAAAAATATCGACAACTAAAACATCAGCGCCTAAATTTTCAAAATAATTTGCCAAATTTGAACCTATAAAACCAGCCCCGCCAGTTATAACTATTTTTTTATTTTTCATCTTTTTTCCTTATAAATTTAAGCATTTCTTTAAGCTCTTTTATGCAATGAAAGTCTCTATTTAAACTCTTTTCTTCTTTGCTTAGCAAAAACAAATTTTTAACTCCGGCATTTTTCCCAGCTTCGATATCGCTTAGCTTATCGCCTATTAAGTAGGATTTTGAAAAATCTATACCAAATTCATCCTTTGCGGCTAAAATCATTCCGGGGTTTGGCTTTCTGCACTCACAACCACTCAAATGAGGACAAAAATAGACTTTATCAATATTTATATCTCTTTTTTTAAACTCATCTTTCATATAGTCTGTTAAAATTTCAAAATCTTTTGTAGTGTAGTAGCCTCTTTGAATGCCTGATTGGTTAGTTACAATAATGATTAAAAAATCTCTTTTTTTAAACTCTTTTAAAATCTCGAAAATTCCATCTATAAATTTGAAATCTTCTATTTTAAAAACATATCCAAAATCTTCATTTATAATACCGTCTCTATCCAAAAAGAGTGCTTTTTTTTCATAAGTTTTCATGAAATATATTATACAAATTTATACTAAATAAAACTTTATTTACCCAAACAAAATGATGAAAACATCTCATCTAAAATTTCTGTTCTCTCAAATGGTCTTGTTATAGATGAAATTTCACTAATTGCCGAGTTTATTTCATAAGCAAAAAGCTCAAGCTCGTTTTCATTTAATAAATTTTTAGCTCTTAAAATTGCCTCTTTTGCTGAATTTACAGCATTCATTTGATAAGTTGCTGTAAGCATAATCCCATCATAGTTTTTAGTATCAAGATAATTTTTTAACTCATCAGTAACCAATCCAATGCCATCTTTGGCTGAAATTTGAAGAGGTTTATTTAGTTTTTTATCAAATTTTTGAATTAAATCTGATTTGTTTAAAATATAAAATATTTTTTTATCGTTTTTTTCAAGACCTGTGCATATTTCTAAAATTGCCCTATCCTCATCATCAAATTTAGCTGAGCTATCAAAAACTGCTAGAACAATATCGGCTTCGTTTGCTTTTTTTATTGCAGTTTCAATGCCAATTTTTTCTATATTTGAAACACCCTCTCTAATGCCTGCAGTATCAATTATCCTAACTAAATGACTTCCTAGCATAAGACTTTCTTCTATAGAATCTCTAGTAGTGCCAGCCTCGTTTGAGATTATGGCTCTATCATAAGATAAAAGTGCGTTTAAAATAGAGCTTTTTCCAACATTTGGCTTTCCTATAATAGCAACTTTAAATCCCTCTATAAGCCCTTTTCTTTGATTGCTAATAGTAACAATCTCATCAAGTTTTTTATAATTTTTACTAAGTAAAGTATTAATTTTTTCTAAAATATCAGTTGGTAAATCTTCTTCTGCATAATCTATACAAACTTCAGTATAGGCAAGAGTTTTAACAAGCTCACCCCTTAAAGACTCAACAAATTTGCTAAGTGATCCTTGCATTTGATAGGTTAAAATTTTTAAAGCATCTTTACTTCTAGCAGTTATTAGGCTTTGGATAGAGCTTGCTTTTGCAAGATCCATTTTATCATTTAAAAAAGCTCTTTTACTAAATTCTCCTGGTTGTGCAAGTCTAGCACCAGCTTTTAAAAGCTCATCAATGATTAAATTTGAAATCAAAAATCCACCATGAGTTTGAAACTCAACTATATCCTCTCCAGTAAAACTTTTTGGAGATTTAAAATAAATTATTATACCTCTATCTATAAGCTCATTGTCTAAAGAATAAATTTTTAGCAAAGTTGCGTATCTTGGAGTTAAATTTTTTGTTTTTAAAAGTTTTAATGAGATAGCCAAAGCTTCTTTTCCGCTAACTCTTATAATAGATACTGCCCCAACTCCATTTGCAGTAGATATAGCTACAATTGTATCATTCATTTTTAGCTGGTCTTATAACTATAAATTTTCCATGTCTTGAGGAGCGAACACCGACATAATTATTAGGAAACTCATTTCTAAGCTGTTCTAAAGCAATTCTTACCAAAACACCATCTAAAGGCTTAGTTTGAGCTTTCCCAGTTGTTTTTACCTTTTCAATAACATCAACCAAATATGCAGCAATCATTTTTTCTTGATTTTCTAAAAATCGTGAGATCTCAAGCCTTACATGATATCCATATTTTGGATAGATCCAATTATGAAGAAGATGTGTTATTGCCTTATATCTATATCCTTCTTTTCCTATTAAAAGTGCCGCATCATCACCATCTAATTTTATATGAATAGTTTTATCATCAAATTTGCTTACCTCAAAGCTATTGATGTTGAAAAAATCATTTTTAAAAAGATTTTCGATTCCATTTTTTATTTCAATAATAGCCTTGTTTATTTCAACTTTTTCATTATTTGGTTTTATAAATTCTTTCTTATTTTCAAAATTATTTTTTTGCTTTTCAGGTTTTTGATGGCTTTTATCATCCTTTTTAGCTTTTTGAGATTTTTCACCTTTATCTATATTTTGCTCTTTTTTAGCTTTTTTTGATTCACTACTGATATCTGTTTTTTTCAAAGATTTTGTATTGCCAACTTTTTTAGCATCTATGATTGCATTTTTTTTAAAAAAACCCAAAATCCCACTTTTTGGATGTTGTAAAACTTTAAAATCAAGTTCGGTTACAGAACATCCTAGCTCAACAGAAGCTTTTGTTATAGCCTCTTCTAATGTAAATGCTTCAAATTTCACTATTTTTTCTCCGCCATTTCTAACTCTTTTCTCTTTTTAAACATTCTATTTATAATAATTTGCTGAATTAAAGCAAATATATTATTAACACACCAATAAAGTGTAAGTCCAGCTGGGAATGTCATAAAGAAAAATATAAATATTACAGGTAAGAATTTCATAATCTTTTCTTGCATTGGATCAGTAAAGCTCGTAGGAGTAAGACGCTGTTGGATATACATCGCAGCGCCCATTATAATAGGAAGTATAAAATATGGATCTTTAATGGCTAAATTATCTATCCAAAGTATCCAAGGTGCTCCTTGAAGCTCAATTGCGTTTAACAAAACTCTATAAATTGCAAAAAATACAGGAATTTGAAGTAGCATTGGCAAACATCCACCCATTGGATTTGCGCCATGTTTTCTATATAGCTCCATAACTTGTGCTTGCATTTTTTGCGGATCATTTTTATATTTTTCTCTAATTTCTTTCATTTTTGGAGCTAAATCTTTTAACTTATTCATAGAAATCATAGCTTTATAAGTAAGTGGTGATAAGATAAGCCTTATTAAAATAGTTAAAATAACTATTGCCCAACCCCAGTTTCCAACCATAGTATAAAACTTACTAAGTAACCAAAACATAGGTTTTGCGATAAATGTAAACCAGCCATACTCTATAACATCACTCAATTCAGGATTTATTGATTTTAAAAGCTCATGATTTTTAGGCCCTATAAAGCCACCAGCTTCAAAAACTCTATCTTCAACTGCTACAAAAGCTTGATTTATTCCATCACTTGTCTCATTTAGTGCTACTTTCATAGGTTTTTCAAAATTATAAAATAAAGTTGCGTAGTATCTATCAAAAGATGATGCAATATCGATATTATTATAAGTTTGAGCTTTATTTTTTACTTTTCCATCTTTTACGATTTCTAGATTATCTTCTAAATTTCTAAGTAATACTCCATGGATTGTAAGTCTATCTGCTGCAACATCTGGCCTAAGTCCTGGAGTTACAAAGTAATTTTCATTCTTATTTGTTTCTACTTTTACCTTATAATTACCCCTTTTTGAAAAAGTTATAGTTTTTTTAACTATAACTTCGCCTAAATTTTGAGTAAGAACAACGCTTTTTTCACCATCATTTAAATTAATGTTTGACACACTTGCTTCGTACGGAATTTCAAAAGCTAGCTTATTAATTTCTTGGTTTGCAAACCTAATTTCTAATGGTTTTGGATATTGTGTTATTAAATTTAAAAAATTTCCTTCTTCATCTTTATAAATATTTTCATTTAATTTAAATGAACTTATTCTTCCTAAAGAGTCAATTTTAGCATTAAAATAATCCGAGCTTATATTTACTATTGTTTTATCTTCTTTTGAAACTGTATTAATAGGAGCTTTATTTTGATTATCAAGCTTTACATTTGGTGCTTCGTTTGCAGTTTTTGCCTGTTTTGTAGCAATTGTTGCATTTGTATCTCTAAATTTTGATAAATAAAGACTATCGTAGGCTATAAAAAAAATGAAAGCAAGAAGCGTTGCAATGATAGCTCTTTTTTGAAGTGATTTTTCATCCATCATGGGGCTAATTTTCCTTTTTATATGATTTTATTACATAGTATTTTCCATTTTTATAAGGAACAAACCAAAATAAAAACTTCAAATTTCTATTTTTAAAAGAAAATTTTACAGCGGAAAAATCTTTATAAATTATAGGATAGTCAATTCCGCCTTTAAAAAGTTGATTACATCTTAGAATTCTTAGAATAGTTAAAAAAAATGCTTTTAAACAAAAGTTATGCTTAAATTGTATCAAGGCATATTCAGAACAACTAGGATAGTATCTGCAAGCCGCTGGAAAAAGCGGTGAGATGTTATGTTGATAAATTTTTATGATTTTTATAAAAAAATCCTTCATTTAAAAGCATCCATTTTTCTAAAAGACCATCTTAAACTCTTTTTTATAGAATCAAAACTAAAATTAACTATCGAAGGCTTTGCAATTATAATATAAAATCCTGATTTTAAATCATATCCCATATTAGCAAATGCCGCTCTTAAAACTCTTTTAGCACGATTTCTAATAACTGCTTTTCCTACTTTTTTACTAGCAATTGCTGTAAATTTTCTATCATCAGAAGCTAAAAAATAAACAACTGCAAATTCAGTGTGCCATTTTTTAGCCATCTCATAAACTTTTTTAAACTCATCTGCCTTATTTATGGCAGAAAATTCAATCAAACAGCCAATCTTTTTCTACCTTTTGCTCTTCTTGCATTGATAACTTTTCTGCCGTTTTTACTTTTCATCCTAACTCTAAAACCATGTGTTCTTTTTTTAGGAGCATTATGTGGTTGATATGTTCTTTTCATATTTTTCCTTTTAATTTTTTAATTTACCAAACGGTGATTTTATCTTAAAATTACTTAAAAATAGATAAGAACAACTTTTTTATGTGTTTAACATTTTGCAGTATAATTTTAAAAGTTTTAAATAAATAAAATTTTAAAGGAAATTTATGAATAGAATTTTAAATATCTATCTTTTTTTGATTGCTATTTTAGTAGGTCTTGAAATTTGCGCAGGAGTTTTTGTCGCACCTGTGATTTTTAATCCAGCAAATTTAATTGGTGAAGGTGTTTTAACACATTTTCAAAGTGGACAGATAATGACTGAAATTTTTCTAAGATTTAATAAAATTTTACTTATAGTATCGATTTTGGCATTTTTTATAGAAAGCATTAATCTAGCCAATAGAAATAGTAATTTTAATATCAAATTTTCAACTTTTATGCTTGCTTTTGTAAATTTAATCTTAGCCCTACTTTTTATATTTTACTTTTCAAGCTATATAGTAAATGCTCAACAAATCGGACCGTCAATGACCCAAACTGCTTCTTTTGCACAAATGCATAAAGCTAGCGAATGGACTATGAAAATTATGCTTATAGCTCAAACATTTTTATTTTTTATCAAATTTCCAAGTAGTAAAAATGAACTTAAACAAGAGGTTAAATAAATGAAAATAAGAGTTTATTACGAAGATACAGATGCAGGCGGTATTGTATATCATACAAATTTTATAAAATACTGTGAGCGTGCAAGAAGTGAAATGATATTTAACTCAAATTTAGACCCATTTACACCAAATAGGCATTTTGTCGTTAAAAATATAAATGCCTCATACATAAAACCAGCTTTTTTAGGAGATATGCTAGAAGTTATTTCAACACCAAATAGTATAAAAAAGGCAAGTTTAGTTGTAAATCAAAAAATTTATAAAATTGCCTCTTTGAAAAAAAGCATGGATGAAAAAGAGCTTATTTTTGAAGCAGATATAAAAATAGCCTATTTAGTAGATAAAAAACCAGCTGCCATGAGTAGTAAAATGATAGAGTTTTTTAAAAATTATAAGTAGAATTTTCTACTTATAATTAAAAGTCAAACTCACTATTTAAATCAACTTCTTTATCTTCAATAAGTTCAAATTTATGATTTGTTGTTTTATAAATCTTTGTGTCATAATCTATACTTGAGCCAACAATCCTTTCTTTAAAAACCCGCTCATCATCAGTATTTGCAAAAGCATTGTATAAATAATCAAGCCCAATAGCCGTTGAATAAGCAATCCAGTTATAATAAATATCAACTCCCAAAATTGAACTTATAGAGGCGATATTTTGCGGAACATGAGTAATGGAATTTGCGATAAATAAATTTTGTCTATCTTTAAAATCTATGAGCGATAAAAGTTTTGGAGCATAATTAATCTGTGTTGTAAAAAAGGCATTTGGAGCTAAATTATTTATCTTTAGCTCATAAATTATCTTAGCTGTTGCATTAAGTGGCAAATTTAAAAAAACATCAACATCTTTTAAACTCTCATCAACTCTTCCCAAAAGCGAAGTTTGAGCACCATCAACTAAAACTTTTTTTTCTATATTTGCACCACTTAAAGAAATATACTCATCTAAAAATTTTGCCAAAAAGCTATTATCTTTAAAAACAATTATATTTTTATAATCAGAATGCTCTAAAAGTTTTAAAACTTGATCTTCGTAATCAATACCTCCAAAAAAGATATTTCCCTTGCTTGCTTTAACCATTTTATAGTGAAGTGTAGGTATGAAAAAAAGCATATTTATATCAGAATTTTTTGCGATTATCTCAGCGCCTTTTGCAGTAAGTGGAGCAATAACTAAAGAAATACCATCGTTTTTTATTTTATCAATAGCAGTTATTAATGATGCTTCATTTTCATTTCCAGTTAGATAAAATTTAACCTTTACATTTAAATCTTTAGAAATTATATAAGAAAACACCGCATTTGAAACTATTTGAGCATATCCACCTATTATATTTTGAGGAAGTAAAACAGCGATTTGTTGCTGTGATAAATCCATATCTTTTGTTACAACAAGCTTTGCAATGCCACTAGCTAAACTCATATAGTAGCTTTCAAGATAGGAATTTGAATATTCCTTAGAATATCTTGATAAAAAGCTAAAATCTTTTTTTTCATCAATTAGTTTTTTTAAACACTGGCTATCGCAAATTCCAGGTTCAAAGTCTAGATAGTAAAGACTTGCTGGTGGGATAGGAGAAGGTTTTTGAATTTTTGCAAAACAACTTGAGAAAACCAACAATAATATTAGTAAAATTTTTTTCATAACAACTCTTTAATTTTTTTTATATCATTTAAAAAAAACTCTTTTTTCGCTGGATTTAACCTTACAAAGTCAAGATCAAACATAGGCAAAACAAAGTTTTTTTTATATTTTAAAACATAACCATGAAGTGTTTCTAAACTAGACATTTCAAAATCTTCAAAAATGGCACTTAAACACTCATCGCCCATTGCTAAAATAAGCTTTGGATTTAGTTTTTCAATCTCATCAAAAAGATATGGCTTACACCTTTGAAAACTCTCGTCATAAGGTTTAATATCTTTATTTGAGTAACATTTTACCATAAAAGTAAAGTATAAATCATCTTCGCTTAAATTTAAGGTATTAATGAGTTCATTTTTAAACTCTAAAACTAGTTTTGAAGATAATAAATCTCCAGTTTTATTTTGAATATCACTTGGATTTTTTAAAATTATCATAATTTTAGCGTTTTTATTTTTTGAAAAAACAGTATTAATTCTTTGTTTTGAAAGATTGCATAACTCGCAAATATTGAGGTTTTGCTGCAGTTCATCAAAGTCTTTAAATTTGCTTTTTTTAACCAAATTTAAAACACTTTCATCTATAAATTTATATCCAAAGGCTCTATAACTTCTTAAAATATACATTAAATCACAATTCATCAAAACCATCTTTAAAAAGATTTGAATTTGAGGCTAAAAACACTCTATCAAAACCTACTAAATCTTTATAAAACTTAGCTTCAAAACCATTTTCTTTTAAGATTTTACTTAAAGCTCTTTTTTGATCATAGCCTATTTCACAAGCTAGAATTCTTGTTTTATCTTTACTTAAATTAATAATGTGTTCTAAAATTTCATATCCTTTAACACCGCCAAAAAGTGCTTCTTTTGGCTCATTTAAGACCCATTTATCAAGTTTATAACTATTTTTTATGTATGGCGGATTTGATACTATGATATCAAAACTATCATCTATGCCATCAAGATAAGACGCGTTTATAAAATTTACATCTAAATTTAGATTTTTAGCATTTATACTTGCAACTTCAAAAGCTGTTTTTGAAATATCCGTAGCTGTTATATTGGAGCTTGGAAGCATTTTTTTAAGACTTAAAGAAATTATCCCACTTCCAAAACCAATTTCGCAAATTTTAGGATTTGTAAAATTTTTTGCAACTTCATAGACTTTTTTGACTAAAATTTCAGTTTCAAATCTAGGAATTAAAACACCCTTTTTTATAAAAAACTCACTATCTAAAAAGCTTGCTTTGCTCGTTATATACTCTAACGGCTCACCATCTTCATATCTTTTTAATAATAAAAAATATCTATGAGGATGATCTAAATTTTCATTTATTTGAAGTAAAATTTCAGTCATACTTAAATTCAGATAAAATTTTAAAAGTTCTCTTGCAACAAAAGGCGTTGTAAGTTCTTCACCCTTTTTAAGAGCTTCAACTATTTTCATCATTTAACTCACAAATTCGCTCATACAAAGTTGGATGAGAGTGGTAAAAATTTGAATAAAGCTTGTGTGATTTAGGAAAAGCTTTATTCTCACTTCCAAGCTTTTTTAAGGCATTTATCATATCATTTTTGTTTTGCATTTTAGCACCAAATTTATCAGCCGCAAACTCTCTTTTTCTGCTTAAAAAAGATTGAAGTGGAGTTATAATAAATGAAAGCAAATTTGATAAAATAGCTATCATCACTATAATACTTCCGCCACTTTTTTCAATTCCAACAGCGTTAAAAATAATTTCTGGCAAATTTCCCAAAAGACCAAAAATAACAAAAAATAAAATAGCTGAAAAAACTAAAATTCTCAAAATATCTTTATTTTTAAAATGCCCTAGTTCATGACCTAAAACAGCTAAAATTTCATCTTTTGTAAGTTTTTTTATAAGTGTATCAAACAAAACTACTCTTTTAGAACTTCCAAAACCACCAAAATAAGCGTTTAGGCGATTATCTCTTTTGCTAGCATCGATTGTAAAAACACCGCTACTTTTAAATCCACATTTTTTAAGAAGTGCTTCAATGCTTTCTTTTAAAACATCATCTTTTAAAATTTCCATTTTATTAAAAAGTGGAGCGATTAAAGTAGGATATAAAAAATTTATAATTAAAACAATTATAAAAGATAAAATTGCAGCCCAAAACCACCAAAAATTTCCTAAAAAATTTATACAAATTAAAAGCAAATAAACAACTATTGAGCCAAATATAATGCTTAGTAAAAAAGATTTTAATAAATCCAATAAAAAAGTTTTAACACTCAAATTTGAAAAACCAAATTTTTTATCTTTTACAAATTTAGAATAAATATCAATAGGTAAACTTAAAATTCCACCAATTAAAAAAAAGCTTATCACAAAGACTAAATTTTCAAAAATAGTATTGTTTAAAACCACATTTTGATACAAAAGTCTTAATCCAAAACTAAGCCAACAAATGGTTATAAAAAATTCATATATCAAAGTAAAAATAGCAAATTTTTTATTAAAAATAGTAATATTTCCGGCTTCTTTGTATGTTTTTTCATCTAAAATAACAGCTTCTTTTTTTATCTCTTCTTTTACAAATTTAAGCTCGCAAATTTCTAAAAAAATTTTAAATAAGCTATAAGCCAAAAACAGTATTATTAGTATATAAAGCATATATTCTCCATTAATTTTTATTATAAAATTTTATAAAATGTAATTTAGCATAAATTTAATAAAAAAATAATGAAAAAGCAGTTTTTACAAATAAATTTGTTATAATGCGAAATTTATTAAATTAAAAAGAAATGGTTTTACATGAAAAGATTTATTTTTACGCTTTTTTTATTTCTTCCAATACTTATGTTTGGAAATGAGTTAGCTGATTTAAACGCTCAAAAATTTGGAATTTTAACACTCATTCCACCAGTTGTTGCAATCACATTGGCTTTTATTACAAAAGATGTTATTTTTTCTCTTTTTATAGGTGTTTTTAGCGGAACATTTATGATGTTTATAACACAAGATAATATTTTTAGTGCTTTTATAAAGGGTTTTGTAAATGTTTGCAATAGAATGGTTCACTCAATGGCAGATCCTTGGAATGCAGGAATTATTCTTCAAGTTTTGGCAATTGGTGGTGTTGTTGCGCTAATTACAAGAATGGGTGGTACAAAGGCAGTTGCTGAATGGCTTGCAAAAAAAGCTAAAAACCATAAATCATCACAAATTTCAACTTGGCTAATGGGACTTTTTGTTTTCTTTGACGATTACGCTAATGCTCTTATTGTCGGACCTGTAATGCGCCCAGTTACTGATAAATTTAAAGTTTCAAGAGAAAAACTAGCTTTTATTATAGACGCAACAGCTGCTCCTATTTCTGGAATAGCCATAATCTCAACATGGATTGGGTATGAACTTTCTGTTATAAAGTCTTCTTATGAAATTATTGGAATGACTGATGTAAATGCATTTGCAATATTTCTAGAGACACTTCCATATAGATTTTATAATATATTTATGATAATTTTTGTTTTTGCTACAGCTATTACAGCAAGAGAATTTGGCCCTATGTATAAAGCTGAACTAAGAGCTAGAACAACTGGCATAACAACATCAAAAAACAATATAAAAATGGATGACATAGAAGATAAGTCAATTCTTCCTAAAGCAGGTGTTAAACTTCAAACATCAAATGCAATAATTCCAATTTTAGTTTTAATGTTTGGTGCGATTTTAGGTTTTTATCTAAATGGCCTTGGAGCATTAGAGGGTGAAATTTTAGAACAAGTTAAGGCTGATCCTTTTTCACTATTTGCTTTAAGAGAAACTTTTGGTAATGCTGATGCTTCGGTTGTGCTTTTTCAAGCTGCACTTTTTGCGACTGTAGTTGCTATTTTTATGGGTGTTTATAGAAAAATATTTACAATTAGCGAAGCAATTAGTGTTTGGGTAAAGGGTTGGAAAACGATGATAATTACAATAGTTATTTTACTACTTGCATGGTCACTTAGTTCAATCATTAAAGATTTAGGAACTTCGAGATATTTAGTAGGAATTTTATCAGATTCAGTTCCACTTTGGGTTCTTCCAACAACTATTTTTATACTAGGATCATTTATCTCATTTTCTACAGGAACAAGCTATGGAACAATGGGTATTTTAATGCCACTTGCCATACCTTTAGCTTTTGCAATAGGCGGATACAACGGCCTAACAGAGCACGCGCTTCACTCATATATGATAATAAATATTGGCTCTGTTTTAACAGGAGCGATATTTGGCGATCACTGTTCACCGATATCAGATACAACAATACTTTCTTCAATGGGAGCAGGATGTAATCACATAGATCACGTTGCAACACAAATGCCTTATGCGTTATTAATAGGTGGAATTTCTATACTTATTGGCTATTTACCTGTATCTTTTGGACTACCGGTGGTATTTTCATTGGCACTTGGAGTAATTTTTATATTTATTATTTTAAAAACAATTGGTAAAAAAGTTGAATAAATTTAGGGTGTAAATTTACACCCTAAATTTCAAAAGATATGAAAGAAAAATTTATTTTAAATTTAAAAAATAAAAAATCATATTCAATTAAAAAATACTACATTATCCAAACACTTTTTATATTAAGTTATCTATTTTTTGCCTTAATCGTGCCTTATGATATAGAAAAATTTTATCCAAACGCTTCAAAATTTATAGATTTTTTTAAATTTATCCCAGTGATTGATATCTTAGATAAAGATGAAAATATAAAAAGCGGTATAGTGTTTTACTTTTGTTTTATGCTAGTTATTGGGCTTATTTATACGATTTGGCATTTTAAAAACTACTTTTATAAGCTTGTGATTTTAAATGGTTTCTTAGGTATAAATGAACCTGTAAAAGATGGTGTTGTTGGTAAAATAAACGAACAAGATTTAAAACTAGTTAAAAATCCATTTTTACTTTTTATTTTACTGATTTGTGTTTACCTGTTTTTTATTTATATTTTATATTATTTTTTTAGTGGAAATTTTTTAAATGATTGTGGTGATATCTTTGAAAGACGAAATAACATAACTTATTTACAAAAATACCAAACAAAGCTTGGTGCTTCATATACCACAGCTATTTTTCAAGGAATTGCTTTTTATATAAGTACCGTTGTGATAAATTTAAGAGTGCTGCATCTTTTGTGGTTGTATAAAAATAGTAAAAATAAAATTAACTAAATTTTAAAAGAGTATTAAGCTTTCAACTTTTTAAACTCTCAGCCAACGCTAAAACTTCAAAATACTCATTTTCCATATTTGTTAAATTTCCCTTTTTTTCTTCTAGTTCTTCAAAAAGAGATTGAATTCCTACTTCTTTATAAATTTCAGGTGTTGAAAGTGCGTGATTTAGTTCTTTTATACGGTTTTCAAGTCTTTCTATTTCAGCTGGATACTCATTTAAAATTTTATTTTGTTTAAAACTTAATTTTGTTTGAGTTTTTGGCTGTAAGCTTTTTTGAGCTTGTTGC
>OGSY01000372.1_pt1 | contig 24810 bp, 28 predicted proteins | sample 1574281 | NCBI WGS metagenome assembly OGSY01 (sample SAMN03295855, study PRJEB24534) | human gut metagenome | isolation source: fecal sample 5 from infant 8 | host: Homo sapiens | place: USA: Pittsburgh, PA | collected 2014-07
AAGTAAATGTGATGATAGTTTTATATGCCCAACTTGCGGACAAGAATTTCCAGAAGAAAAGCAAGAAGAAATAAAGAAAAAATTCAATCTTAATAAAAGCAAAAAACTAGAAGACCTTGGCAAAACAGGCGAAAAAATTAATGAAAATATTAATAAATATACAAAAAATATAGAAGAAGACGAGGCAGAAATAAAGCAAATTGAGATAGATGCTAAAAAAATCTATGAAAAGAAAAATAGCTTAGAAGAAGAAAAAGAAAAAAACGAAGAACTAATAGAAAAAGAAAAAGAATTAAAACTTATGATACTTATGCCAAGCGAAGAAAAAAGAAAAGAGGAGATAGAAAAAGAGATAGAAAAAATCGAGGAAGAAATTAAAAATAAGGGTCAAAATGACAATACCGAGTTATTAAGTCGTAAAAGAGCCTTAGACGAAAAGTTGGATGATATTAATAGCAAAGTATCACTAAAGGGACTCAACGCTGAATTAGATAGAAAAATCGAAGAATATGAGCAGGAAGAAAAGAAACTGTCCTGTGAGTTTGAAGAAAAACAAAAAATCATATATTTGTGCGATGAATATATAAGAGCTTATACCGAACTTGTAAGCGAAAAAGTAAATAATTTATTTACCTTTGTAAAGTTCAAGCTTTTTGATAAGCAAATAAACGGAGGAATCCAAGAAACTGCTGAGGCAACTTATAAGGGTGTGCCTTATGGATCATTAAACAATGCAGCAAAAATAAACGCAGGTCTTGATATTATAAACGCCTTATCCAAGAATTTTGAAAAGGAAATACCAATATTTGTAGACAATGCAGAAAGTGTAAATGAATTAGTTGATGTAGATAGCCAATTGATAAGGCTTGTTGTTAGTAAATATAAAAATCTAAGAATTGAAAAGTAAGGAGAATGAAATGTCAGAAATAACACAAAAAAAGCAAAATGCAGTAGAACAAAAAACTATAGGAAATGTTATAAACCAAGCTATCAGTGAATATACAAATATGATTGAAAACAAGGCTTTTGATTTGCCAGAAAATTATAGTTACAAAAATGCTATACAACAAACAAGATACTTGCTAACAAAACCTGCAGAAAGTGGAAAAAATCAAGGTAAGGCAATAATTGATTTTTGTACCCCTCAATCAATTTTACAATCTGTGATGGAGATGGCACAAAAAGGACTCAATCCAGATAAAAAGCAATGCTATTTTATACCTTATGGAAACACATGTACCCTATCAGTTTCTTATCAAGGAAATGTTGCTTTAGCAAAAAGAAATGGAGAGGATATTGGGGAAATATACGGATATGCAGTTTATAAAAATGACGAATTTGAACTTGAGTTTAACATTAAAAAAGGTGTTTTTGAAATAAAAAAATATGTTCCAAAAGTTGCTGAATGGAAAAAAAGCGATATTGTCGGAGCTTTCGCAATAATAACTGATAAAAAAGGGGAAGTTAAGTACACAGAATATATGACAATGGAGCAAATAAAAGCTGCTTGGGCAATGGGAGCTGCAAAAGGAAACTCCCCAGCTCATCGAAATTTCCCAGACCAACAAGCAATAAAAACCGTTAAATCAAGGGCAGTTAAATCTTTTGTAAATACTGCAGATGATTCTGAAATAGTTAATAACGAAAGTCAATCAATAGCTTATACAGACAAATCTTTTAATGATGAATTAGAAAACAAGGCTAATAAGCTTGAATTGGCAGTTGATAAATATGGAGAGATACCAGAAATAGAAAGTAAAAACGAAAAAGTACCAAAAAATATAGACGAAGATACGGGAGAAATTCTTGAAGAACCAATCGATGGGCAAGCAGACTTTTTTGGAGAAGAATTTGAAGCATTAGAAAAGGCACCATTCTAATGAAAATTGAAGTATTAGGAACTGGATCAAGTGGTAATTGCTACAAGATCAAAATTGGCAAGGCTACACTTCTTTTGGAGTGTGGTCTGCCATACAAGGTTATTCAAAAAAAGCTTAATTTTAAAATATCGGAAATAGATGCTTGTTTGGTAACTCACGAACATATGGATCATGCGAAGGCTATAAAAGATTTAATGAAAGCAGGTGTAGATTGTTATATGACAAAGGGGACTGCAGAAGCTCTTGGAATTATGGGACATAGACTTAACATATTTTATAAAAGTCCAGATAGGGGTTGGCAATATAATTTCAAACTTTTAAAGGATTTGATAATTTTACCATTTGAAGCAGTCCACGATGTAGCCGAGCCAGTTAGTTATTTTATTAAAACTAGATATGACAAAGAATCCATAGTTTTTGTTACTGATACAGCCTATCTAAAATACAAGATACCAGAATGTGATTGTCTTATGATTGAGTGCAACTATGTAAAATCTAGGCTTGATGAAAATGTAAGGTTAGGAAATATAAATACAAGTTTAAGAAATAGGATTGTAAAAAATCACTTGTCTTTAGAAAGTCTTGTTGAAGCTTTAAAGACTGCAAGTTTAGACAGGTGTAGAAAGATATATTTGTTGCATTTATCAGATGGAAACTCAGACGAAAAGCTGATAAAAAGAACTATACAAGAAAGAACAGGAACTGAGGTGGTGGTGTGCTAAATGGCAGGAATAAGCTGGATTAAATTATCGGTAAATATTTTTGATGATGAAAAAATAAAACTTATAAAGTCAATGCCAGAGGGAGATGCAATAATTTTAATATGGATCCAACTCCTTTGTTTGGCGGGAAAAACTAATGACAACGGGGCAGTCTATATAGGTCAACACATGAATTACACTGATGAGATGATTTCAACTATTTGCAACCAGCCTTTAAATACTGTTAGGATTGCCCTTAAAGCATTTGAGGAATTTGAAATGATTAATCTTGGCGAAGATGGACTGATAAGCATATCAAATTGGGAGAAACATCAAAATATTGAGGGAATGGAAAGAGTAAAGACAGGAAATGCAGAAAGGCAACAGCTTTACTATTGGAGAAAAAAGCTTGTAAGCATTGGTCTTGACCCATATCAAGATGGATTTACACAAGACATCGAGGAGCTTAAACGTATCTATGAAAGTAAAAACCTAACGTTAGGTCTAACATCATCTCACAGACCAGATATAGATAAGAATAGAATAGATAAGAATAAGAATAGAATAGAAATAGAAATAGACAATAATAATATAAGCAAAAATTTTAATGATGAAGAAAAAATAACGGTGGATTATTATTATCGTCTTGTTAAGAACAACACAAGTAAAAGTGATATTGGTTTGGTTGTAAATGCTATTAATCAGTATGGCTGGAAGAAGATATTTTATACACTTTGGTATTTAAAAAACGAACAAAAGGCAAATATAACAAGTTTTAAGTATGTAGATAAGGTCTTATCTAGCCAAAAAGAACTTGATATGGGAATTGTTGATTTTGTTGTTAATAGAGAAATTAGAAATATTAAGTGTGCGAGTTTAAATTGATTATGATTGATTATGAATGAAAGGTAAGTAAATGAAATATTTAGTGAAATTTAAAGATGGAAGAAAAGCAACTATATTTTACGAAGGAAGCCTAAACGATATGTATTTTGATGATATGGGTTATTTAAGAGGAGATGATTTTATTATTAATCTAAACGATGTTATTTATATTATCCCTTATGAGGGGGAATAAGAGTAATTGATTTTATGAATTTAAGTTTTTAAATTAGGAGAAACAAATGATTTATAAATTAGCAAGAGTAGATACTTACAAGGGATATATGTATTTCATAAAACACATTTACCGAGATAAAGAATACGACAATATTTTTAGAGAAATGTTAGAAGGAGCTCTTATGTCGACTAATTGGTATAACGGATATGTGATTTTACCAGATGACCACGAATTAGTTGATAAATTTTACGGGGATTTTGAAAAAGAGTACGACATAGAAGTTCATGGAGGAATAACTTTTTCGGATTATTTGAGTAAAATTATAGATTTGGAAATTATGGATCTTGAAGATGGATATGTACTTGGTTTTGATTGCAACCATGTAGGAGATAATCCTGTACATTGTAACCAGGGATATGTAGAAAATGAGTGCAAAAAGCTTATAGACCAATTAATAAATCTTGATGATTGTAGAACAAATAGCAAAAACAAAGCAGTTGATGTTATTAGGAATATTGATAGCAAAACTAGATTAGTTGTCAAGCATGTATTGAGCGATAAAGCCTTTTGGGTGATAGAAGAAAATCACAATGGCGAATGGATTGAAGTTTTAAAGATTTGTGAAAATCAGGCAGAGGCTGATTCTGTTGTTAATTTTTATTTGGAGAATAGGAGAAAGAGTTTATATGAAAACTAAAGAATTTATTAAAAGAGTTGAAGAGTTAGGATTTGGAGTTAAGGTTTACGACAGTCAAATTCGTATTTTGGCAAATGATTTTATTATTTCTGTTGTTTATATAGGTAGAGAGTATATGATAAACACTTATAAACCTGTATCACTTGCCTTTAGAAACGAAGATGAACTTTTTGATTTAATTATTAAATATGCAAAAACACCCGTATATGAAAGGGAAGAAGAAAAACTTTACTACCTGAGACATAAATATATAAATAAAAGAAACGCTTATTTGGTAGTAGACGAAAATCAAAATTGTAGTTTGCAAGTAATGGGAGTTGATTATGAGTTGCCTACAAGTGATAAGGCGAAATTTACTGAAAAGGAAATAGAAAATATCAAAGATTATAACAAAACAGATTTGTATGATTTTGAAATTATAGAGGTGGAGATATGAATAAGGTTGTATTAATCGGCAGGCTTACAAAGGATCCTGATTTAAGATATACACAATCGGGAATGGCAGTTTGTCAATTTACTTTGGCAGTAAATAAGAATTTATCTAAAGACAAAAAAGAGGAGATGGAGGCACAAAACAAGCCAACTGCTGACTTTCCTAGGATTATTGTTTGGGGAAAGATGGGCGAAAATGCTAGTAAGTATTTGAAAAAGGGCAGTCAATGTGCAATTGATGGGTCAATTCAGACTGGATCTTATGAAGATAATAATGGAAATAGAGTTTACACCACAGACATTGTCGCTCAACACGTCGAATTTCTTACCAGATTAACGCAGGACGACACAGATTACAAGAATACTAGCCAAGGTTATCAAAATCGTTCTACGGGCAATTATGGGGCGAATAACGATAATTATTTTGATGATGATTTTGAAGAAGTACAAGATGACGGACGAATCCCATTCTAGGAGGCTTATTTGACTTATAACAAATATAAAAACAAGAAAACAATAGTAGACGGTATCCCTTTTGATAGCCTTAAGGAAGCTAGGAGATACAAAGAATTGAAACTTCTTGAAAGGAGAAAGGCTATTTCTTGTTTGGAATTACAACCTAGTTTTGAGCTTATTCCTAAACTAATTCATAATGGAAAAACTATCAGAAAAGTTATTTATAAAGCCGATTTTAAATATTTTGATAACAATAAAAAGATTTGGATTGTTGAAGATGTAAAAGGTTTCAAAACTGATGTATACAAGCTTAAAAAGAAGATGTTTTTATATAAGTATGGGAATGAGTTTAAATTTTTGGAAACATAAGGAGAAATGATGGTTTATAGGAAAAGAAAAAGCGTGTTAGAGGTCAAGAACGAGATTGAAAGGGAAGGTGTTAAGAAAAGATTAAAAAAATATAAGTATGACCTTGATTATATCGATATGAAAATCGATAAGAGAAATAATCTAAGGGCGAGCATTGATGGAATTAAGGCTTGTATGTCAGATTCTGAGGCAGTCCAAGGTGGTGGGTCAACACAGGAAGAAAAGATAATTAAAGTTATTGATAAAATAAATGAAATTGATAAGGAAATTAAAGAAATTAGGCTTGAAAATGCTGATATCAGGTATGCCCTTAAAAATTTAAAAGATGATGATTATAGATCTATTGTATATCACATTTGGATTAATAATGATATGACTATGGAGGAAATGGGGAGAAAATTACATTTGAGTAAATCGGCTATCTGGAAGAAGTCTGATCATGCTTTAAAGGCTATTAGTAAAATACTTAAAAAATATTAATTGTGTTTTATGGTAAACAAAAAGTGAATGAAAATCTTATCTTTAGATGATATAATATTAAGTGTTAAATTATAAGTTGTTATCAAAACGGCTATGGAGTTGTAAAGTTAACATTTTAGGCAGGTGGAAACCTGTCTTTTTTTATATAAATTTATGAACTAAGCTGCCAAATTTTTCTCCTAAAATTATTATATTATTATTTTAAAAAATGCGTTTGTAAATTCTTTTTCATTTGTTTTTTTGGCAGCCTAGTTGATGGATTTAAAATATTGGAGGGGAAAATGAAGAAAAACGATGACTTAAAGATTATTTACAAAGAAATTGACGAACTAATTCCTTATATTAATAACCCTAGGAATAATACGAATGCGGTCAATGCTGTTGCTAGTTCTATTAAAAATTTCGGTTTTAAAAATCCTATTGTAATAGGTGAAGATAACGAAATTATTAATGGACATACTAGAATGTTAGCTGCGAAAAAGTTAGGATTAACAAAAGTGCCTTGTATTCTAGCAGATGATCTTAACGATGAAGAAAAAAAAGCTTTTAGATTAGCAGATAATAAAACATCTGAGCTTGCAGAGTGGGATTTCGATTTACTAGACATTGAGCTTAAAGAACTAGACAAAATGGATTTTGACTTTGATATGTCTGATTTTGGATTTGAAGAATTAGAGGAGTTAGAAGATATCGAGGCTGTAGAAGATGATTATAACCCAGATGAGGAAATTATATATAAAACTAAAGCTGGAGATGTTTGGCTATTAGGAAATCATAGGTTGATGTGTGGAGATAGCACAAAACAGAGTGATGTAGATAAATTAATGAACGGAATCAAAGCTGATTTGTTGTTAACAGATCCTCCTTACAATATAAATTATCAAGGTTGTACTTCTGATAAATTGACAATTAAAAATGATTCTATGGAAGATGAAGAATTTAGAAGATTTTTAGTTGATACTTTTATGTGTGCTAATAACGTTATGAATCCTGGTGCAAGTTTTTATATTTGGCATGGGGAATCAGAAGGCTATAACTTTAGAGGTGCTACAAAAGATATAGGTTGGCAAATAAGGCAATGCATAATCTGGAATAAAAATCAAATGATTATGGGCAGACAGGATTACCAATGGAAACATGAGCCTTGCTTATATGGTTGGACTGAGGGGGGGAGCCACTCTTGGTATTCTGACAGAAAGCAAACGACAGTATTAAACTTTGATAAACCATTAAGAAATGGCGAACATCCAACAATGAAACCTGTAGAATTGTTTGCATATTTAATAGAAAATTCTAGTGAAAAAGGTGATGCAGTATTAGATTTATTTGGTGGATCTGGAACAACACTAATAGCTTGTGAGCAACTCGGAAGAAACGCATTTATTATGGAATTAGATGAAAAGTATTGTGATGTTATTATAAATCGATGGGAACAGCTTACTGGCAGAGAAGCTGTATTAGAAAGCGAAGGAGAATAAATGTTTGAAAAAGTAAACCCAAGGCATCCAGATAAAATAGCAGATAGAATAGCTGGTGCAATTGTAGATTTAGCATACAAAGAAAAAGAAAATCCTAAAATAGCAGTTGAAGTTTTGCTGGGACATGAGGATTGTCATGTAATTATAGAAACAGATTGCAAGTTAAATAAAAAAGAAATTGAAAAGGCTATTAAGAGAATAGCAGGGGATGTCATAGCAGATATTAAAATTGTAGAACAGGATATTCACTTATCAAATAATCAAAAAGAAAAGATGAGATGTGGGGACAATGGAATCTTTAAGGGAGTACCTACATCAGATGAAGAAAAGAAATTATCTTTAATTGCTCATGAAATTTATTCTAATTATCCTTACGATGGTAAATACATTCTTGATGGAGATAAACTCATCATCTGTCAATCAAATGTATCTACAGAAATTTTAAAATCGATTTATCCTAAAGCAATTATCAATCCGCTAGGAGATTGGACTGGAGGATATAATGTTGATACTGGTGCGACAAATAGAAAACTCGGCTCAGACATGGGAAGAGCAGTAACTGGTGGAGGATTACACGGTAAAGACTTATCAAAAGCTGATGTATCGGTAAACATATATGCATACTTAAAGGCACAAGAAACTGGGGAAATATACGAATTATCCTGTGCAATTGGAGATGAAACAATTGATGGAAACCCTTATTCGGATATTGTCGAGATTGCGAGAGAATATATTAATAATATTGGAGGATTCGAGAAGTTTGCCGAGTGGGGACTGATTAGATAAATTACATTGATGTATACTAACAAACTACTAACATTTTAAAATGTAAATGTGAGGTGATAAAGTGACCTTTAGTAATAATCAAAAAAAGTTTATAAACGAGGTTTCACAAGGGAAAAGCCTCATAAACGCTTATAGAAACGCATACCCATCTAGTAAAAAATGGAAAGATAGCTCTGTAAGAGTTAACGCTTCTAAGCTATATAATAAACCTGCAATAAAAAAAGAAATAACTCGTATTAAAAAAGAAATTGAACAGGATATTATTAATCAGGTTACATGGTCGGCTATAGAAAGTGAAAAAGTATATAAAAAAATTATTTTTCTAGGTCTGAAAGATATACAAGATAACGGATTTAGACAAGCTAATTCTTCTGCAGTTATAAGTGCTAATAAAGAATTAACTGAAATGATATATAAAAACAGAAGCCTAGAAAGTAACGACAATTTATTAGAAGCTAAGATAAATAAAGAAATCGCACAAACCGATAAAGTTATAGCAGAGACGGAAAAACTAAAAGGTATAGCTGATGAAATCGAGGATATAAGTCCTATAATCAAAGAAATATACGAGGTTGATGATGAGTAAGAAAACTACAATCAACTTTAAATTCTCTGATAAACATAAGAGATATATCAAAAGAGCTAGATATAATGCATACAATATCGCAGAAGGTGCTGTAAGAGCTGGAAAAACTGTAGATAATATTATGGCTTTTGCCATAGAATTAATGGATACAAAGGATAGAATCCATATAGCGACAGGTTCGACAGTTGCCAACGCCAAGTTAAATATTGGAGATGCTAATGGATTTGGTCTTGAATATATTTTCCGTGGTCAATGTAGGTGGGGAAAACATAAAGGAAATGAAGCTTTAATTATCAAGGGTTATTATACAGGTTATAAAACTAGGATAGTTATATTTGCTGGGGCAGCTAAGGCTGATAGTTATAAATCCATTCGTGGTAACTCGTATGGTATGTGGATAGCTACTGAGATAAACTTACACCACAAAGACACTATAAAAGAGTGCTTTAACCGTACTGCGGCGGCAAATAAAAGAAAATTCTTCTGGGATTTGAACCCGTCTAGTCCTAAACACTTTATATACTTAGATCATATAGAAAAATATAGAGAGCTTGATAAAGAAATAGGCGGGGTTAACTATCAGCACTTTACACTAAGGGACAACGCAACCCTGGACAAACAAAGAATTAAAGAAATAGAACTACAATACGACCCTAATTCTGTATGGTATAAGAGAGATATACTTGGTCTTAGGGTAGTGGCAGAGGGGCTTATTTATAAGCAGTTTGCTGATAGTCCAGATGATTATTTAATTGAAGAAAAACCTCACGAACTACAGATGATACAAATCGGAGTGGACTTTGGTGGTAATAATTCAAAGCACGCTTTTGTATGTACAGGTATAAGTAGAGGCTTTAAAAAGGTCTATGCTTTAAGGTCTGAGAGATTAGAACCTGATAAGCCGACAGACTTATATAATCAACTTATAGATTTTGTAAGGGTTATCCAATCTACTTATGGAAATGTAGACCTTATATATGCAGATAGTGCAGAGCAAGTATTAATCAAGGGAATGCAAAAAGCACTACTAAATGCAAATTTAAATATAAAGATTAAGAATTCTATCAAGAATCCAATCAATGACAGGATAAGGCTTGTCAATACTTTGATTGCTTCTGATAGATTTTTTTATACTAAAGATTGTGAAAGCTTAGTAGATGCTTTATCTACTGCAGTTTGGAAGGAAGAGGAAATGGAAGATATAAGGCTTGATGATGGGACAAGTGATATTGATACACTTGATGCCTTTGAATATTCTATTGAGAAATTTATAAAAGTGTTGATGAATACATAGGAGTTTATATGTTAGATAGAGAAATTAGAGAAAGGCTGGGTAGTCTTTCTAACAACATTGACAATAATTATAAGATATGGCTGAATTGCTACCATGGTGAGCCTTATTGGTTAAGCAACCAAAACGACGCAGACTATTCTCAATCCATGAATTTGTGTGCAGCTATAGCTAGTGAGCTTGCAAGACTTACAACTATGGAGCTTGAAACAAGGGTTGATGATGAAAATCTTGATATTATATATCAAAAATTTATAAAACGAATAAGAAGATATACTGAATACGGCTTAGCTTTAGGTGGTATTATATTTAAGCCATATATAGAGAATTTTAGTAAAAAGAAAGTAGATATAGATGTTGCTCCTCCTAACAAATATATAATTTTAGGATGCACAAGTTTTGGCGATATAAACCACATTGTTTTTATCGATAGGGTCAAAAAGAAAGACAAGAAAGACAAAGACATATTCTTTACTAGGCTAGAGGAACACAAAATTGCCGATGATTATATAATAACAAATACAGCTTATATGTCTGACACACAGGATAGTCTAGGAGATAAAGTAAGCTTATCGTTAGTAGAAAAATGGGCTGATATGGCAGAAGAAATGATAGTAGATTCAGATAAGCCATTATTTTCTTATTTTAGGAATCCTCAAGCTAACAACTTAGACCTAGAATCAGATGAAGGAATAAGTTGCTTTGCTAGAGCCTTATCTTTGATACAGGATGCCGACGAACAATACCAAAGAATTCACTGGGAATTTAAGGGAAGTGAACTTGCAATTGACGCAGATATTACGACTGTAAAAGCTAATGGAGAATTACCAAAAGGTAAAGAAAGACTATTTAGAAACCTTGGTATGGATATGGGCGATGGTGGCAGAGACTTTTATGAAGTTTTTAGTCCTAAAATCAGAGACACCCCTTTATTCCATGGTCTAGATGAAATATTAAGAAAAATTGAATTCCATTGCGGATTAGCCTATGGAACATTATCTCATATGAGTGAAACAACTAAAACCGCTTCTGAAATCATTACTAGTCAGCAAAGGTCTTATTCTACTGTTAAGGATATACAAACAGAACTGGCTGATTGTCTTGAAGAATTTGTCGAGATATTAAAGTATTGGTATAAGGAGCTGGGTATTCCATATAATGAAAATTGCCAAGTGTCCTTTGATTTTGACGATAGTCTTGTAGTTGACTCTGAAACAGAACAAAAGATAAGACTTCAAGAAGTTGCAGCAGGTATCTTAAAACCAGAAGCTTATCTAAAATGGAGATATGGAGTAACTGATGATGAGTTAGGAGAAATTCAGGCAAATATTTCTGAAAATAGAGAAGATGTAGCCGAGGAAGAATAATGCTTAGTCCAGAATATATGGAAAGAGTAACCGACCATCTTATAGAGTTATATCAAGACTTAGAAGATGCCATACTTGAAGATATAGCAAAGAGGATAAATAAGAATGGCTACTTAACTGCTACTGCTGAAAGACAGGTGGAAGTATTAATTCAAAATGGATATACAAGTGAGGAAATAGGAAGTCTTTTAAATCCATATTTAGATGATATTGACGAAGAAATTCATGATATAGTTGATAGGTCTAGCCTAAAACACTATGAAGATGAAATGAAAGCATACAGGTCAGTTAATAAAAGCTTAGTTGATTTGAGTAAAAACAATCATGTAAACAATACGATTGCTAGTGCCATGGATAGACTTATAGAGGGAAATGGAAATATAACAAAATCTCTTGGAGTAGTCTACAATGGCGAGAATATAAAATTAAATAATTTTTATAAAAAGTCCCTTAATCAAGCAGCTTTTCAAGTCGCAAGCGGGGCTTTTTCAAGAGATCAAGTTGTTAGAAATTTAATAAATAATATTTCTGATTCAGGAATAAGAGTAATTAATTATCAGAATTCAGGAAGAAATTACACGGTTGAATCAGCATCAAAAATTCTTGTAAGGACAACACTCAATCAAATGACTGGTGATATATCTTTGATGAATGCAGAGGATATGGGACAAGATTTAATGGAGCTATCAGCTCATGCTGGAGCTAGACCATCTCACGCCGAATGGCAGGGACAAATTGTTTCTTTATCTGGTGATAATGATAAGTATTTAAGCCTTGATGATATAGGCTACGGAGAAGTAACTGGATTTATGGGTGCAAATTGCAGACATAATTGGTATCCATTTTTTGAAGGAGTTTCAGAAAGGTCCTGGACTAAAGAAATGCTTGAAAATATAGATCCAGAGCCTTTTGAATTTGATGGCAAAGAATACTCTTTCTACGAAGCAACCCAAAAACAAAGACAAATAGAAAGAACAATAAGAAAGTACAAGCATAGGGTTATGATGTATGACAAGGTTGGAGATAGAGAAAATAAGCTAATAGCTCAGGTAAGATTACAAAGACAAAGACAGCTTTATAAAGACTTTAATAGAGCAGGAAAACTTCGCCCTACTAGTGTAAATACCAGCGTTTATGGGTATAATAGAAGTAAGGCAAGCAAGGAAGTTTGGGCTAATAGAAAAGCACAAAAGAAAGCAAATGAGCTTTATAATTTAGGCTCTGATAAGCTTAACTTAGATATTTACTTAAAAGATGAAAAGCTAAGAAAAGCAATCAGAAGTGATTACAATCTTACTATAAATCCAGGAAGACAAGACAAGCATATTCAAGGTACAAATAATTATAATCAAGAATTGAAACAAGGTAGATACAAAAGTTATTTACTAGAAGGTGTAGATCCGCAACAATTAGTTGATAAGTATGCTGGAACAGGTGAACTAAGAAGAGTTGAAAAAATAGGAAAATGGATTAATAAGGAATTCATTGAAGCAGATGAAAATATTGGTTACTGGGTATATGAAGAAACTGGTAAGGGACATATAACTAATAGGTTCACCATTTCATATAGTAAGGAAAAAGGGACTCATATAGTTCCTGCAAGACCAAAGGAGTTATAAAATGGTTAGTACTGAACAAATGAGAAAAAGTCATAAAAAGAATATTCGTGTATTCTTTAAAAATGGTGAAGTTGAAGATATATATTGTGAAGAATATGTACAAGCCGAAGATGAATGGGACGAACCAATGCTTTTTTATGGAGGTAATGGTGCAATCTTACAATCACAAATTGAGAAAATAGAAATATTAGACTAAGCACACTAGCAATTGTTAGATGTGCTTTTTAATTACAAAAAATGAAATTAACAATTAAATATTATCCAAAACTACCAAAAAGAAATCGGATACTAATCAGAGAGGGCGGTGCTTATGAGCAACACGCCCATTTTTTATGCAAAAAAGATGCTTTAAATGTTAGAAGGTTAATAGATGGAAATAAATATCCATACAACAAGAAATACAAAATAGCAATTCAAAGGATACTGACAGAAGAAGAATTTAAAAAGCTTGATAAGAAGCAAAGATATTACAATATCAATAAAGGTCTAAGACGGTGATGAGCCGTCTTTTTTTTATGGGAAGATACCGAAGTGGAAAACGGGACGGTCTGTAAAACCGTTGGCTTAGCCTTCGTGGGTTCGAATCCCACTTTTCCCACCACGGTCAAGCGGACCTAAAATGCAAAATAAACACATATCTAAGTCAAAGCAACGACTTAAAAAGCTTAAAAGGAGATGTTTTATGAAGACGGAAGAGTTAAAAGAAATAGGTTTAAATGATGAACAGATAGCGGCAGTTTTTAAGTTAAGGGGAAAAGAAGTTGAAGATTATAACCAACTTAAAAATAACTTTGAAACTTTAAAAACTGAAAACGAAAACTACAAGTCCCAAGTTGCAAGTGCAAATGAGCAAATAGAAGCCTTTAAAGATATGGATATTGAATCAATCAAGGCAAGTGCTGAAGAATATAAAAACAAGTATGAACAAGCACAAATAAAAGCTAAAGAAGATATGGACAATATAACTTTAAATAATGCTATTGATTTAGGCTTGGTTAATGCTGGAAGTAGAAACTTAAAGGCAGCTAAGGCTTTACTTGATATTGATAGTCTAAAGGATTCTAAAAACTTAAATGATGACTTAAAAGCACAAATCGAAGGGCTAAAAGAATCTGATTCTTACCTATTTAAAGGACAAGAAGAACCAAAGCAAAGAAGCATGGGCAAGTCTGGATCTTTAGGAGAAAAGGAACTAAAAGATATGACTTACGAGGAAATGCTTGAAGCTAACAAGAAAGGTATTTTATAGGAGGATTTAGATGCCAAAATTATTTGATAAGACATATTTTAATGCAGAAGTATTTGAAAAATACGTTGATACAATTGAAAGAGAAAGAACAAATGAATTACTTAATTCATCTGCAATCGTAGAAAGGGCAGATTTAAAAACTAGAATGGACGAACAAGTTGGGGGAAATATTATTGTTACTCCAATTGCTGGAATTCTTTCTGGAGATGCTGACAATTATGATGGACAAACAGATATTAAGTCTGATTCCACAAATACTTTTTATCAAAAAAGAGTTGTAATTGGTAGAGCTCACAGCTGGACTGAAAAAGACTTTGTATTTGATATTACAGGTGGACATGATCCAATGAAAACTGTTGCTAATCAATTATTAGATTGGTGGGCAGATTTAAAACAAGATTCACTTCTTGCAATACTTGAAGGAATTTTCTCAATGGCAAAAGCTGAAGATAAGAAGTTTGTAGACGGACATACTTATAAAGATGATGTATTCGGTCAAGTAACATTAAATAATGCTTTACAACAAGCATTTGGAGCAAGAAAGAAAAACTTTGCAGCTGCTATTATGAATTCAGCTGTTGCAACACAACTTGAAAACTTAAATTTAATTCAATATGCAAAATACACAGATAGCAGAGGAATAGAAAGACCACTTGCTTTGGCAAATCTTAATGGTAGACCAATTATTATTGATGACTCCCTACCAGTAAGCAAAGATGGAGAATATACAACATATATCTTCGGTCAAGGAGCATTTGAATATACTAAAGCTGGTGCTAAAGTTCCTTATGAAACTGACAGAAACCCAATGAAAAATGGTGGAGAAGATACTCTTTACACAAGAGATAGATTCTGCTTTGCACCAAGAGGAATTTCTTTTACTGAGGCTTCTATGGCTTCTTTATCACCAACTGATGAAGAATTAAAGAAAGGTACTAACTGGGAAGTTGTTAAAAATGAAGATGGAACATTCCCACTTAACCAAATTCCTATAGCGAGAGTTATAACAAAATTAAAAGCTGCAAAACCAGCAGATGAGGGTACTGCTAGTCCAGCTGCCTAAAGAGAAAGGGGTTAATTTATGTTAACCTATAAAGAATTTAAAGAAAAATGCCCAAAGCTAGATTTGTCTGAGGGCGTTTTTTTATCCCTACAAAGAAGAATTAAAAGGCGTATAGATTTTCTTACATTTGAAAGAATTAAAGATAATGATTTGAATTTACAAAAAAGAGTTGATGAAGTAATAATTGATATTTTAAATGAGCTTTATTTTTCAGATATAGGCTTTTTAAAAGATAATGAGAGTGATTCATCATCTAATATTAAATCAGAGTCTGTAGGCGAATATAAGATTGAATATGCTAGTGCAAATACCCTTTCTAGCGACAAAAAAGATGGACTTATGGCAAGCCTTATTGATGAAAAGATTCGTGAGGCTTTTGTCCATACTGGTCTTATGTATAGGGGGATATATGAAAACTAATGCACAGGTAACAATCATTAAAAGATATGTAAAAAATAGGCAAGATGTTTATGCAGAATATGGAACTTATCCTTGTCATTGGGAAGAAACAAGAGGGATAAATGCAAATCGTACTGGCAGAAGTAGAGATGATATTGATAAGACAACTTGTTATATTCCTAATCACTTATTAAAAGCAGTTGAAGTTGAAGATTTAATAATAAGAAACGACGACTTAAAAGAGATAAAACAGTTAGCTAGTGCCAAGGAGTTTAGAAAGTTGTATGGGGCTAGAACTGTAACAGTCTGTGATGTTTTTGATTTTGGGTCTAAAAAAATGCAACATACAAGAATAGGTGCAAAATGATTAATTTTAATAGATTTGAATTTGACCAGGTTAAGGCTTTGAAAAAAAGAGACCTTGATACTGGTGGCAAGGTTCAAAAGTTTATTGATAATGAGTGTATAAGGAGAATGGATCCATACACTCCAAAAGATATAGGAACTTTAATAGGTGTAGCTACCAGTCAAACATCTATAGGATCAGGAAAAATAATTCAACAAACTCCTTATGCCAAAAGGTGGTATTATGAACCAGCTAATTTCCAAGGAACACCAATGAGGGGGAATAGGTGGTTTGATAGGATGAAATCAAGCCACAAAGATTCTATTTTAAGAGGTGCTGCAAGTATAGCAGGAGCTAAAGCAAAATGAAGTCGATTATTGAAAGAGTAAGGGAATACTTTTTGGATTGCCCTTATTTAGAAGATGATGTAAGGCTCAATATAGATTTTTTGGGCGATAAACCGTTAGAATATGGAATATATACTGAGCCTATAAATCCAATTATTAAAAGATATGTAGATGGGGACGAATTAAAACAATTTGGTTTTATCTTTACTACAAGAAATTATATGAGTGGAGATCTAGTTACACAGCTAGAAAACTCCGCTTTTTTTGATGATTTGATTGAATGGATACAAGAGCAAAACTATATGAAAGTTTTCCCAATATTAGAAGGGGATAGACACCCTACAAAATTAGAAATAGTAACAAACGGATACTTGTCTAGTGCTGATACTGGCTCTAGTCAATATCAAATACAAATGAGATTAGTTTATATGGAGGTAAACAATGGCTGAAACAAAAGATATACAAAGTTTAAAAGAATTTAGAGGTCTAGTATTAAGAGCTGATGTTGTTTCTTTTATGGAAGTTGACGGCAAATATTATAGAATGAAAGGTTTTACAGACCTACCAACATCAAAAGAAACAGAAGAATATTCAAGAAAGTATGTAGATGAGAAGTCTGAAAGAACTGCTGTTACTGGTATGACTTCTACAACAGATTTTACATTGGACAGATACAAAGATAATCCAGTACACAACAGAATACAAGAAGTTTTCGACAAAGAACAACTAGCAGATGAGGCGACTGTAAATATTGTAGTTGTTGATTTTGCAAAAGAAATTGAAGGGCAAAAGGGTAAATACTTTGCTATTAAGAGAAACCACACTATAGTTCCAGATTCTGCTGGAGATGGTACAGATGCTTATCAATATTCAGGATCATTTAAAGCTAACGGAGCACCAATTGAGGGATTTGCAGAACTTGGAGATGGAGATACTGAATGGCTAACAATTAAATTTACTGAAGGTGCTGGAGCTAATACGGAAGGAGAAACTTCAGGAAGAACTGCTTAATAAAAAAATATTATGGGGGGGCTTTGTGCTCCCTTTTTTATTTAGAAAAAATTAATAACAAAGGAGATTTTTATGGCATTTAAAAGACAAAAAAGACAAATAATTAAATTTGAATTTGAATATCAAGGCGAAAATAAAGAAACCAAATATCTAAGATATGAGATTGAACATGACAATGATTTAGCAAATAAACTTATTGAAATAGGAAAATTAGATTTTGAAAAATTAACTAATGATGAAGCTAAAAAAGCATTAAGAAAAGCCTTTGAAACAATTCTAGGCTATGGATCAATGGACGATATTCAAGCAAAAGTATTTGAAGGTGATGAGTTATTATTGACTGATTATATAAGCATAGGTAACTATTTAATTTCAGAAGTTGATAAAGCTAATAAAGAATTAGAAAAAATGTTTCAAACAATAAAATCAAATAATACAAAAAATGAAGTTGTAGACGGGATTATTGTTGATGAAAAATGATTTATTTAACTGAGGGATTACCGACTTATGTAGAAGTAAATCATGAAAAAATAGAACTCAACACGGACTATAGGGCGTGGATTGAATATGAACAATTGATGTTAGATGAAAATAAAGCTAACAATGAACAGCTTGAAAAGATATTAAAAGTTTGCCTTAAAGATAAAATCATGCTGGAATCTCTTGAACAATTAGAAGAATTGTTTGAGGGATTTCTTTGGTTTTACGCATTAGGAAAAGACTTTAAAGAAAATAACAACAAAAACGATGAGGAATCAGATTATGAAAAACCAAGTCTTGTTTATTCCTTTGAGCATGATTGGTCTTATATATATTCAGCTTTCATTGAATGTTATAATATTAATCTTTTTACTGTAAATCTTCATTGGTGGGAGTTTAAAGCTTTGCTTGAAAGTTTAAATGAAAAATGTTTATTTTCAAAAATTTTGTCTTATAGGTCTATGGAAATATCCTCAAAAATGAGCAAAGATGAAAAGAAATTTTATAGAGTAATGAAAAAAATATATGCCTTGCCTGATGAAAGAACAACTGAAGAAAAAGAAAGGTCTTTTGCTAGATCTATGATGGCAAGCATGCAAATATAAAAAGAAAGTGAGGTGAAATATGGCAAGTGATGGAAAATTGCTATTTGATACAAAGTTAGACACCTCGGGTTTTAAAAGTGGATTATCTTCTTTATCTGCTATGGCAAATGTAGCAGGTAGAGGATTTAAAAGTATTAGCGATAAGGCTGTAAGCGGAATCAAAACAGGCTTTAAGGCAGCAGGAGTTGCTCTTGGTGCTTTTGCTGGATATTCTGTTAAGGCTGGAGCTGATTTTGATGCAGCTATGAGCGAAGTTCAGGCTATTTCTGGAGCTAGTGGCAAGCAATTAGAAGCTTTAAGAAATAAGGCTAAAGAAATGGGAGCTACTACAAAGTTTTCTGCTACTCAATCGGCTGAGGCTTTAAAATACATGGGTATGGCTGGTTGGTCTAGTCAAGAAATGCTTGATGGTTTACCAGGAGTAATGAATCTTGCGGCAGCAAGTGGAGAAGATTTAGGTCTTGTATCAGATATAGTTACAGATTCATTGACCGCTTTTGGATTGAAAGCAAAAGATACTGGACGATTTGTTGATGTATTGGCAGCTGCTTCTACAGCTTCTAATACTAATGTATCTATGCTTGGAGAATCTTTTAAGTATGTAGCACCAGTTGCGGGTGCTTTAGGCTATAAGGTAGAAGATGTTTCTGTTGCTTTGGGATTGATGGCTAACGCTGGTATTAAAGGCTCACAAGCGGGAACTTCTTTAAAAGCAGCACTTTCAAGACTGTCAGCTCCTACAAAACAAGTCCAAGAACAAATGAACTCCTTAGGTATTTCCATAACTGACTCTAAAGGACAAATTAAACCTTTTAATCAACTTATGGGAGAGATGAGAGAATCTTTTAAGGGCTTAAGTGAAGATCAAAAGGTTCAAGCGTCAACAACTCTTTTTGGAAAAGAATCCATGGCAGGTATGCTTGCAATTTTAAATGCGAGTGATGAAGATTTTAATAAGCTTACTAATTCAATCAATAATTCTACTGGTGCTGCTAAGAAAATGGCAGATACCATGAATGATAACTTAAAAGGCGATATTAAAATTCTTATATCCGCCCTTGAAGGACTAGGTATATCTCTTTTTGAACATGTTGATAATCCGTTTAGAGAGGTTGTCCAATCTGTAACAAAACAGGTTGATAAACTTAATCAAGCTGTAATAAAAGATATAGGACAATTACCTACAGTGTTGGGAAATATGATTGCCCAAGGTGCGGTATATATTGCCCAAAAAGCACCTAAATTTATTGATGCAGGAAAAACTATTATATTATCATTTCTAGATGGACTCCAAAAGAATTCTTCTAAAATTGGAGATAGTGCAGCAAAAATAATAACCAGTCTTGTATCTGCTTTTATGGAGGTAGGAGCAAAACTTTTTGATGTAGGTGGAGATATACTTGTTAATCTTGCAAAAGGATTGACAGAAAATGCCCATATATTAGTTCCTAAAGCTATTGAGATTATAGGAAAACTTGCTGAATCTTTTAATCGTAATGCGATAAGATTATTAAAAGTTGGTCTTGATTTATTAAAAGCTATAGCAAGAGGCATAGCAGAAAACCCTGATGTAGTTATTAAAGCAGTACCACAAATATTAATGGCTTTATCTATAGCCTTTGCAGCATTTAAAGGTCCTGCAGTTGCTAAAAAAATGATGTCTTCTTTAGCAAAAGGGCTTCTTGGAGAAAAGATATCTGTAAGTAAGTCAGCTCAGGGTATTATTTCAAATTTAGTACAGTCTTTTAATAGTAAGGGTTTAGAACTAAATAAAACTGGTGGAGAATTAATTTCTAAATTGGTTCAAGGTATATCTAGTAAAAAAACATCCATGCTTAATACTGGTGCTAAAATCATAGGTCCATTAATAGATGGAATTAAAACTGGATCTGGGAAATTGACTGGTGCTGGTAGCAAGATTGTAAGCATATTATCTAACGGAGTAAGTAAAGTTGGTGCAAGCAAACTAGGAACTGTTGGCGGCGGACTTATAAAATCTTTGGGAGGAGGTCTATCAAAAGGCTTTGGATTTTTAACTGCTATTGCAGGAAAAATTATTCCCCTTATAGCTGGTGTTTTATCAAATCCTCTTGGATTGATAGTAGTCGGAGGATTGTTAATAGCAGCTATTGTTAAAGGTTTTAACCTAGATTTAAATAAGATTGCAAATTCAGCAGGTAAAATTGTAGGATCTATTGCCAACAAAATAAAACAAGGAGCTTCTAAACTATTAGATGTTGGTAAATCACTTGTAAATAAAATAGGCGACGGAATAAATGCTGCTAAAGGTTTATTTGCAGAAGTCCAATCAAAAGGTCTTATATCTGTATTAGGAAGTAAATTAAAATCGGGAGTAGGAAAACTTAAAGATATAGGTAAATCCTTTATTGATGGTATCAAAGACGGATGGAATGAAAACGAAAATAAGGTAGCTGATAAGGCAAAAGAATTGCCTGATAAAGTAAATAGTTCTGTTGATGGTTCTGAAACAAAACCTACTGGAGAAAATATGGTAGGTGGAGTTATTGAGGGCTTAAGAGATGGGTCTACTGATATTTCTTCTGCCTATAAAGATTTAATAAAGGCTGGAGTATCTGATTCTGATGCAAGAGCTATTGTAAGACAAGAAGGCAAGGCAAGTGTTGAAGAATACGCCCGTGCAGTTTATGAAGGTTCTGGAAATGTAAAAAGTGCTTACACAGCTATAAGAACATCTGGACTTCAAACTATGGAAGCTGCTGAAAAGTTTTTTGAAATTGCAGGTCTTAACCTTGATGGTTTCGTAAATGGAACTGAAGAAGGCGGTCAAACTTATAGACAAAAGCTTCAAGAAATGATGGACTCTGGAATGACAGAGATTGAAGCGGTTGAAAAACTTACAGAGATTGCATTAAACAATATGCGTGGTTTTAAAGAGGGAACAAGCGAAGGAGCCGATGGAATCATAGAAGAATTTAACACTATGATGAATATGGGACTTACTGAACTTGATGCCTTTGAAGAAATGTATTCTAAGGGTCAAATAAATGTTGATGCTTTTGGGCAAGGCTCTGCGGCAGGAAAAGAAGCTGCTCTTAATATTTATAGGCAATTAAAAGAATCTGGACTTACATCAGTTGAAGCTATGCAAGCTATGTATAATATGGGTCTTTTAAATACAAATGGTTTTGCTGAAGGAACAAATGCTGGAAAAGTTAATGTTGATGCAGCATATCAAGCATTAAAACAAGCAGGTCTAAGTGAAGCTGATATTTCAGAAATATTAAGAGGTATAGGTTCTAAAAATGCTAATGCTTTTTCTGAAGGAGTAGGATCAGGTCAAGAAAGTGTATCTACCGCCTATAATAATACATTTTCAAATCCTTTAGAAACAAGAGCTTCAATGCTTTTTGGTACTGCCAATGAAAAGGGTCTTAATACTGGAACAAACTTTGCTGATGGTATAGAATCATCAACCATGGACGTTACTAATCGTTCACAAGCCTTGGGAGATAGTGCTGTTAATAGTCTTGAAAGTGGAAAAGAGTTAGCAAACTCAAAAGGTCAACAACTTGGTAGCGAATATGCTGTAGGTATTGACCAATCAAAAACAGGGGTTGATTCATCTTCTCAAAATGTAGGTCAAAGTGCTGCGAACTCTTTGAATAATCAAGCAAATGCATTTTCACAAGCTGGTTTAGCTTCTATGGATAACTACAATTTAGCTATTAGTCAAGGTGCAAATAAAGTAAATTTAACTATAAGTAGAATGGGAAATAATGTAAAAGCTAGCCTTAACTCAACAGCACAAAATGTTAGAATGAGTGGAACTACAATGATGAACGGACTAACATCTAGTGTTACTAGTGGAGTTAATAGGGTTCAAAGTGCCTTTACATCTTTACAAAACAGAATTACATCTACATTTACAAGCTTAAATTCAAAGGTAACAAGTCAGGCAAAAAGTATGATGAATAGTTTTGCTAGTGCTGTTACAAGTGGGACAGGCAAAGTAAAAAATCAGTTTGATTCTATGACTAACAGTATTAACTCTAAGATGTCCTCTACTTCTAACAAGATTAAAAGTTTAGCGAATTCGATGATGAATGGGCTTGTTTCATCAATCAAAAGTGGTTCTTCTAGATCAAGATCAACAATTTCTTCTATGTGTTCTGGAATGGTTGGAACTATAAACGGATATAGAGGATCTTTTTCATCTGCAGGTTACAATCTTATGGCTGGACTTTCTGGAGGAATTTACGGCGGTAGGTCTAGAGTTATATCTGCTGCTGTATCTGTTATGAGGTCAGCAGTTGCTGCTGCAAAATCAGCTGCTGGAATACATTCTCCATCTAGAGTTTTTAGAAAAGAAGTAGGACAAATGCTTACTAAAGGTTTAGGCATTGGTATTGAAGATGAAGAAGGTTTTGTAGTAAATAAGATCAAATCCACTATGGAAGCTATAAGAAATAAGGCTAAAAATGCTGTTTTATGTGATAATAATAAAATGGGAGCAAATTTAGCTTATAGTTTTGCTGGTGGATCTATACAAAATAAACAAGAAGTTGAAGTACAAGTTACCAATGGAGCTGTAACAAGTGTTATTAACCTAGATTCCAGAGAAATTGGAAAGGCTGTAGCTCCTATTGTTAGCCAAGAAATAAGCAAGGAAAGGAGGCGTAGAGGATGATTGAAACTATAAATTCAATTAAGGATTTAAAAATCTATAATGCTCATGTGTTAGCCTATCCAGAAATTGGAAATACTGAGGTTATAAGAGATGAATTTATTTCAGATACAGGTCTTATATTTTATAGCAAAAAGAGGTCGGCTCTTACGCCCATCTCTTTTTCTATTGAATTTAAAGGAGATAAAAAAGAAATCAGAAAAAATAGGAATGAATTATCAAAAAAATTAGAATTGTGTGTTATAACATTTGATAATGAAGTTTTTTATCGAGGAAGATTTTTATCTAAAGATGTAGATACAAGATATTTTTATCAAAATGTGACTTATGAAGGTAAAGCCACAGCTATACTAAATACACAATATAATGAAATTCCACTAGGTAAACAAGTAACTATCTATAATAATGGCAATTTACCTACACCTTGCAGGGTTATTTTTAAAGGAAAAGGTAGCAATATAAGTCTAAAAGGCTTTGAAGATCCAATAAATATTGATAGCCTAAATGGTGAATTAATTATAGATGCTGAAAAAGGTATTAATAAGCTTGGAAATATTGAATTTGTATCTTTGCCATATATAGATAGTGTCTTAGAATTAAATCTTACAGGAAGTGGAGATTTCAAGTGTTTTGTAGAATTTGAAGGTAGGGTATTATGCTAGTTTATGGATTAAATAATGAAACATGCAATAGCTTTTATTTTTTTAAAAATTTAGAAACAAAAAGAGAAATTAATAAATTAGATATTTTAAGATTTGAAATACCGAAAGACCATAGAAATATTTTTGAAGCAGAATGCAAAATTAAAAATAAGCAAAGTTACACTATTAAAAACATTGAACCATTTTATGATGGTTACAAGATAGAATGTAAGCAAAATATTGATGAATGGTTATCTTTTTTTCATAAAAGCTTAAATTTCCCTTATAAAGACATAGAAACTATGATTAAAGGGATTATCCCATCTGGTTGGTCTTATAAAATTAATGGCGAAATTAAGAAATACAGAACCATAACAGCTGATCATAAATCAAGTTGGGAAGTTTTGGAAGAAATAGTAAAGAAATTTGATGTTGAATTTAGGATAGATAACAATGAGAAAATACTATTTATCTTTGAAGAAATAGGGGCAGATAAAGGAGCTTTTTTCTCTGATAATTTTAATGTTGTTGACAAAGATATAAGCGTAGAAAGTTTTGAATTTGCAACAAGAATTATCCCCGAAGGAATGAATGGTCTTAAAATAAGCCAAATAAATGATGGGAAAGATTATCTAGAAAATAAATCATATTCTGGAAAAACTATAACTTATTATTGGAAAGATGAAAGATATACCAATATACAGAACTTAAAAGAAGAAGCAACAAAAAAACTTGAAGTATTATCCAGACCAAGAATAACCATAAAGCTTAAAGTTAAAGACTTATCCAAAGCTATTGGAG
>OGSY01000377.1_pt1 | contig 24531 bp, 19 predicted proteins | sample 1574281 | NCBI WGS metagenome assembly OGSY01 (sample SAMN03295855, study PRJEB24534) | human gut metagenome | isolation source: fecal sample 5 from infant 8 | host: Homo sapiens | place: USA: Pittsburgh, PA | collected 2014-07
ATTTGAAGGAGCTGAAAAGACAATGGCACAATATTATAGAAATACTGAAAATGGAAAAGTCTTGACGGAAGATCAATATAAAGAAATCAAGGATCAAATGGGCAACTTTCAAAAAGTATCTGACGATCAACTCAATAAGTCAGAAATGTTGATGGCTAAAATTGCTTCAGGTGATCTAAATGATTATTCTTCTTTTTATGAAATGGAAGATCTAGCTCTAGATCCAAACATCGAAGTAGAGCCGGAAAATACACTAATAGTGATCAACATGGCGGAAGATGTTCACTGCTTAGAAGTGTTCAATAAACTTAAAAGAAATGATCTAAAGCCAGATGTTGAGGTTCAACAAGTGATGTTAGCTCAACGCGCGTTTGACGAAAGAGGATTTACAGTGATGGATTTTGAGAATCTTTCAGGCGAAAAGAATGAGTGGCGTGATAGTATTTTAGGTATTATCATTGGCTTTCTCGGTGGTCCATTAGGGGCGATCTTTGGCTGGGCGATTGGCGATGTCATTGGTTTTGGGCAAGCGCATCATGCAGAGAAAAAATCTAAAAATGTTTTTCATTATATTGCTAACTGTATCCCAGAAGGACAAGAAGGGGTCTTAGCGATTGTCAAAGAAATGGATGCAAAGAAATTGAATGACTTAATCACTACGGAATTTGGAGGCACAATTGAACGTTTTGAACTCAATCATATCAATGATGCAATCAAATCTATAAAAAAATAAAACGATTATTTGCAAGAAATCGGTTTGTTCGTTCGTTTCTCTTTCTTCTTTTTTCGAGTGCGGGTTTTGCCAAGGTAACAGTAAAAATGTTAGAATGACAAGGCAGAAGATAGAAAGTGAGTGACGATATGTTAACAACAGAAGATTTTGACTTTGATTTACCAGAAGAGTTGATCGCTCAAACACCACTAAAAGACCGTGACCATTCTCGGTTACTAGTTTTAGATCGTACAACTGGGGAAATGTCGGATAAACATTTCCATGACATCTTAGAAGAATTGCATCCAGGAGATGCGTTAGTGATGAATAATACACGTGTGTTGCCAGCTCGTTTATATGGTGAAAAAACTGAAACAGGTGCACACCTGGAAGTATTACTTTTGACAAATACAGAAGGAGATACTTGGGAAACGTTGATCAAACCGGCAAAACGAGCGAAAGTAGGTACACGAATTACATTTGGTGATGGTCGCTTACAAGCAGTTGTCAAAGAAGAATTAGAACATGGCGGAAGAATCATTGAATTTGAATACGAAGGTATTTTTCTTGAAACGTTGGAATCATTGGGCGAAATGCCTTTACCTCCTTATATCAAAGAACGTTTAGAGGATCCAGATCGTTACCAAACTGTTTATGCAAAAGAAAACGGGTCAGCAGCAGCTCCTACAGCTGGATTACATTTTACCAAAGAATTGTTAGCAGAAATCGAAGCAAAAGGGGTAGAACTCGTCTATTTGACACTTCACGTAGGCTTAGGAACATTCCGGCCGGTCAGTGTGGACAAGATTGAAGAACACCATATGCACAGTGAATTTTATCGTCTAACAGAAGAAGCAGCAAGTCGCTTAAATCAAGTCCGTCAAAATGGTGGCAAGATCATCGCCGTAGGAACGACTTCGATCCGTACACTTGAAACGATTGGAACCAAATTTGATGGTGAAATCAAAGCAGATAGTGGTTGGACAGATATTTTCATCACACCAGGTTATCAGTTTAAAGTGGTAGAGGCATTTTCAACAAATTTCCATTTACCAAAATCAACATTAGTCATGTTAGTGAGTGCCTTTGCTGGACGAGAATTAACATTAGCAGCTTACCAACATGCTATTGATGAACGTTATCGCTTCTTTAGTTTCGGCGATGCAATGTTTGTCAAATAAAGATAAAAAAGCTGTTTCAATACGATTAAACAAAATGGCAGTAATTGCCCATTATAAATTATCAGTCAAAGAATCCTCAACTAGAAAAATGGGTTCTTTGACTGATTTTTTTCTATTCTTTGTTTTAGTTGGAATTAAAAAGTGTAGGAGACATGGATTCGTTTCTTGCAGAAGATAAATAAACTCAGGCGACAAAAAAAGCTGGGCTCTCGATAAGCCCAGCTCTTCGTATGCGGAAGGAATCAAATAAACAAAATAAGTGTAACTTTCCATGACCCATGCAAAGTACCGTGTTGAATTTCTTCTTGATAAACAAAAAATCTTGTTTTTGTTACATCTTCAACAGTTGAAACATCTCTTGATTCTATTCAGTTTTCAGATATTCATGTTCTTCTTTTTTACGTATCATGTTACTTCTGGTTTAGATACTGCATGATCTAACGCCTCATACGCATTCACTATTTGTAAAAGATTATACTTCACATGACCTCATTGGTGAAACCTGTACCTTTTAACAACTTTGTTTGCTTATACTAATCTATCGAGAAATTCTTTTGTTTATTTGATGGTATCCTCCTTCCTTACACTTATAATATAGCACACTTTGTTAACGGTTGCAAAAAAGAAGCTCACGAGATATGCTTATTTTAGAGAAGCAACAAGCGGTATAGTTGAATAAGGCAATTTAACAGTGGTATAGTAAAATAAGTACCTTTTTTGTGTGCTTAAAATAAAGGAGGAATAGGATGGATGATTTTAAGAAAACAGTGAAAGAAGTGGAGAGTGAAACAAAAACAACAATTGAACAGGGGTTAACGACCCAAGAAGCAGAAAAAAGAAGTCAAGAACAAGGGAAAAACAAATTTGAGGAAGCGCCTAAAGAGTCATTGGCAAAAAAGTTTTTACGAAGTTTATCTGATTTTACTACGATTATTTTACTTGTAGCAGCAGTCATTTCTTTTTATACTGCCTTTGCCACCGAACATGGGGATTTATTTGAAGGACTGTTGATCATTGCGATCGTAATCATTAATTCAGTATTAGCTATCGTACAAGAAGGAAATGCCGAAAAAGCGTTGGAATCTCTTCAGGATATGAACAAGCAAACTGCCACAGTCATCCGAGATGGCAAAGTTGAAAAAGTGGATGCTGAACACCTAGTTGTGGGAGATGTTCTGGTCTTGGAATCTGGCTCAGCCATTGCGGCGGATGCTCGATTAGTTGAAACCTCGCAATTAAGAGTAGAGGAATCGGCACTGACTGGTGAAAGTGAAGCGGTCGAAAAAGATGCAGATTATGTGAGTCAAGAAGATGATGCCTTAGGTGATCAAATCAATATGGTGTTTAAAGGGTGTACAGTCGCAGCTGGTCGTGGGAAAGCGATTGTGACCGCTATCGGGATGAAAACCGAAATGGGTAAGATTGCTGGACTTTTAAATGACAACACTGCTCAAAAAACACCATTACAAATTCGATTGAATCAACTAGGCAAACGCATCAGTTTTATCGCATTAGCTGCTGCAGCGTTAGTGTTTATTATTGGTGAACTCCAAGGAGAACCCTTACTGGAAATGTTTATGACATCCATTTCTTTAGCCGTCGCTGCGGTGCCAGAAACATTGACAGTTATCGTTACATTGACTTTAGCATATGGTGTCCAAAAAATGGCGAAGAAACATGCCATTATTCGTCAGCTCCCCGCAGTTGAGACTTTAGGAACAGCCAATGTGATTTGTTCAGATAAAACGGGAACGCTGACACAAAATAAAATGCGTGTCCGCCGAGTTTGGAGCAAAGAAGATGAAGTGACTGATGTAGAGGACTCAATGACCAACAGTGCGATGGAAATCTTGAAGATGGCTGCTCTTTGTACCGATGTGACGGTCGAAAAAGAAAATGATGAATTGATTGTCAAAGGAAACCCTACAGAAGCCGCGATCGTACGAGCGGTTGAAGAAAATTATCACACAAAAGAGGAATTAGAAGAAAAGTACCCGAGAGTGGCAGAACTATCCTTTGATTCAGACCGTAAGATGATGACAACGGTTCATCAAATGGGTGAAAAATACATTTCAATTACGAAAGGCGCTTTTGACGTCCTAGCTTCGCGTTTTACTTCAGGAGACATTGAACAGGCCATGATCGTCAATGATAGCTTTGGGAAAAAAGCTTTAAGGGTCATTGCGGTAGGTTATGCTACCTATGAAGAAGAACCGCAAGAAATCACTTCAGAAGCATTAGAAAAAGATTTACGTTTGATTGGTTTGATCGGTATGATTGATCCGCCTCGTCCTGAAAGTAAAGGAGCAATCAAACGAGCAAAAAAAGCAGGAATCAAAACAGTGATGATCACAGGAGATCATGTTGTTACGGCTAGTGCCATAGCCAAAGAATTAGGGATTTTATCAAATCCAGCCGAAGCACTGTCGGGCTCAGAACTACAAGCACTATCTGATGATGAATTAGACGAGCGTGTCAAAGACCTTTCTGTTTATGCTCGTGTTACGCCGGAAGACAAGATCCGGATCGTTAAATCATGGCAACGAACTGGTGCCGTGGTGGCTATGACTGGAGATGGCGTCAACGATGCTCCCGCCTTGAAGGCAAGTGACGTAGGGTGTGCAATGGGAATCACTGGAACTGACGTGGCACAGAGTGCATCAGATATGATCTTGACCGATGACAACTTTGCAACGATCGTCGATGCGGTTAGTCAAGGACGTTCCGTCTATCAAAACATTCGTAAAGCGATCAACTTTTTGTTGAGTTGTAATGTCTCAGAAATTTTTATTGTGTTGATTGCGATGCTAGTGGGCTGGGGAGCACCGTTTACAGCAGTTCAATTGTTGTTTGTCAACGTGGTTGCTGATGGGTTGCCTGGATTTGCTTTGGGGCGTGAACCAGCAGAAAAAGGGATCATGGACGAAGCACCGATTCCTAAGAATGAAGGGATTTTTGCTCGAGGATTACTACAAAAAATTGCGATCAATGCGACTATATTTACGATCGTGACTTTGTTTGGTTATTATTTGGGAAGCTATGTCGATACTATTAGCCCTTGGGTCGATGCAGGACAAGAAGTTGGACAGACAGTTGCCTTTTTAGTGTTAGCATACTCGTCAATCCTCCATGTATTCAATGTGCGTAGCAGTCAGTCAATTTTCAAAGTGAACTTAGCAACGAATAAATCGTTATTGGAAATGGCGGTACTTTCATTGGTCATCACTACGGTCATTGCACTTTTACCGTTTACCCAAGAACTCTTTGGCTTAGTGCATGTTAGCTTAAACCATTGGTTGTTAGTAGGCTTTTTATCAGTCGTACCTGTGGCTGTGAATGAGTTGATCAAATTTCATCAATTGCCTGAAGCAGAAGAAGAATAAATCAAAAGAGCTTGGGACAAAAACGAACAGCCCAAGCTCTTTCGCATGTAAAAAATGGCTAAAAGACGTTTAAACAGCTGACTTTCAGTAGGGAAAGTTGATGCGAGAGATTTTTCTTTCCTGCTTCTGCGGTTACTCGTCACATTCTACTTGGCGTGTTTTGTTCTTAATTTGTTTTACTTTCTTTTTGCCTTGATTGATCAAAAACAACGTAAGTAATGACATAGAAAGTAAATAGATAAAATTAAAGAACCAATTGTTTAACAGACTTCCTTCCTTTGGTAAATAAAACTCATAAATATAAATATAGAAAATATGAATAAAATAAAGTTCTTGTGAATGAAGAGAAAGATAATTACTGATAGGGGCGAAGAAATTCCCTTCATATTTAGCTAACATATACCATAAGAAACAGCCACAGAAACAGCCATATAAAATAAAAGGCAACTGTGGTGGGTATTTAAAGTAAGTTAATCCATGGAGTCCGTAGAGATAGAAACTAATGCTTAAGTAACATAAGATAACAATTGATAAGTGTAATAGTTTTTTTCGGTCTAATTGAAAAACAAGTAATCCTAGTAAAGCAATCGGACAATAGCCAAAAGCTAAAGGAACGAGTTGAGTATAAAGGATTTGCCATGAGCTTGGAACATAAGGAATCAAATAAACTAAAAAGATTTGGAGGATTAATAATAAAGTGAAAATACCAAGTATTTCCACAAAGTGCTGATATTTTTTGCTCAATTTATACAGGAAGGGCATGAGTAAAGATACAAGAAAAAACGTTCGCATAATCCAAGCATAACCATAACCTGTATCCATGAAAAAAGCGTGCAAAATATAAAAAATATTAAATTGATAAGGAGTATCGGTAATCTGAGCAATGAAAAAAAGTGATGTAAATAATAACGCCAGAAATATATAAGTTGGAACCATTAAACGAGTGAATCTTTTTTTGACATAGGAAATATAGGAGAGATTCTTGCTGCTATAGTAATAAGAAATAGCTAAACAAAAGGCCATTAATGGCACATCAAAACAACGCAAATTGAACAGGATTCCTTGTAATCCTGTATGAGCAAGAATGATACACAAAATTGCTAATGCTCTCAAGTGATCAATTTTTTGATTGCGTGATCGTTTCATAAAATAATCATCCTTAATAAAGTGGCTGGGGCAATAGTGACTCTATAATTTGAGGTTGAGACAAAATTATTCAGTATCAAGAAATAAGAAAGAATTTCCGAAAATTGACAAGAAATACAAACACTAGTTTTTGATGTTGATTGTTACCTGCTTGGTGCTCCTCAAATTTTCCGAAGATACTAGTTTTATCTCACCGTTTATTCGTATTTAGAAATACTAGAAGAGACTGAGACAAGTTTTGTCCCAGTCTCTTCATGATTGACAAAGAGCCGCAATCGTTGCTCCAGCTTCAGTTAAATAGTTAGTATAGAATTTTTAATAACATTTTTTACTTTCTTAGAACTAATTATCCGTTACGTACATCGTAATGGTATGTTCCTCTTGTATTGTGTTTCAAGTTCTCATGATTGATGGCTAAACGAGTTGCATTTGCTTCTCGGTGTGTCACAGTAACTGTGTCGCCCTCCTTCAAATTGATCGTATCCGTTTTAGCATCATAATGACGATCTCCAATGTATTCTTTTTGATAGAGCGTTTCATTATTACGTGAAATAGTGATACTTGCATAGCGATCATTGAAGTAACTATGCGGAGTACCAGCTATTGTACGTACGGTTGCTACGCCATTTGCTACGTCAAAGGAAGCAAAATGGAAGTTTCCTAATCCTTTGAAAGTAAACTCTTGCAATTGATCAAAAGCATTATTTAATCGTGTCAATAAGTTATCTTTTTGGCTACTGTTTGGTAAAGCCGTTACTTTTTTCTTGGCTTGATCAATATCTTTTTGCATCAGATTTGTCTTGATTTTCGAATGATCATTGTCTTGGAATAAGTGGTCAACAGCTTCTGTGGCTTCTTTGAGATAGTTATTTAATGAAATAGTTACTGTACCATTGTCTTTCACAAAAAGATATGGTTTTTGGATATAACCAGTGTCTGTTCCCAATTCAAGAGAGTATACACCATTTGGCATGTTGTTGATCGTAACTGGATCGCTACCTAAAGTAATTTCTTTATAAAGTTTATTTCCATCTAAAATACGCAATTTCATACCTTCGAACAAGTTGCCGTCTTTAAACTTCAATGTAACGTTGCTTGTTAGATTCAATGGTTTTAATTCTTCATTTGTAACTAAAGATAAAACGGAACTTAGACGATTATTTTGTGTCAATTGTTGAATCGCTGCATCTAATCGATTATCAGGAACCACTTGTGCCAAATGAGCCACTTGTTGGTAGCCATTATCTGCGGCTGCTTTTTTCGCTTTTTCTGATACTGATAAGCCCCAAGCGTTTAAGACAGCAGAAAAGTCCACTTTCTTCGGTGCACCCATTTCAGTTGTGATCAAATCTGGTAATGGATAGTTATTGGCATTGAATCCTGACTGACTAGCAAATTTTCGGTAGTTTGTATAGAAATTTGTAAAGCCTTCATTTCCTGCTTTATCAACGATGTTTGAAAGAATGACTAATTTTTTACGTAAATCTTGACTATTGAATTTTGGATCAGCACTATTGATTGTATTCTTTAATGCATTTTCAATGGATTGTTTGTGTCCATAATCATAAAGCCAAGAATTTTTATCGGCAGCAGTTTTACCCATGTGTTTGTAATTATAAATTACACCATATAGATTATTCCAAACTTCACCGACATCCATTCCTTTGTTCATAAAGCTTCCTTGATAGCCGTGACCAGTTTCATGAAGCACTCCCCAACCATCGCCTAACCAAGCGTCGCCAGACGTACTAGTTTGTGCTGCCCAAAGGCCACCATAATAAAGAGCACCCGCACCTGAAGCATCTGCTTTATAGAAATATCTACGTTCTGAAGAACGGTTCAATGGATTTGGGTCATTGTCAGATAAACCTAATAATTCATTATAGGATCCGATAATATCATTATCATATTTATCAATTAGACGGTTGAGGTCCACTTTTAAAGCTTGATTGCGATTTTGTTCAGGTAAGAAAGTTTGAAATCTCTTTCCTTTGATCAATCCATAACCTTTTGTTTGATTCCAAGTATCTTTAAATGCTTCGATATCCCCATTTTTACTAAAGACTGGTAATAGGATTTTTTGTCCTTCTACAGTAAATTCTAATTGTGGTTTTTCCCCATTTTCTTGATTATATGGCGTATAAACAAATGGTACTGCTAAAGCTTTAGCAGTTAGTGTGACATTGTTTGTTGTGAAATCAATAGCAGATTCAGTACTTGAATTATTGGTTAATAAACGCAACGTCATTTTTGAAGTGAATTTTGGATTCGTTTGTCTAATGGTAATTTTTGCACCTTTTGTTAATTGGATACCTAAATCTTGACGATCATGATCTTTCCCCATTAAAATTCCTGCAGCAGCAGTATTTCCTGGATATGCTGTGGTGAACATCGTTTTTTTATAGGTTTTTAATGCAAGATAAGCTTGGTCATATTTTTTTTGTAAAGCTGTTCGTTCAGCTAATCCGTTAGGTAAAGCATTGATTTTTTCTAAAGCTGTGTTTAATTGTTCTTGTGTATTTTCAGCTTTAGGTGTTTCGCCATCGAATAAATCATTGACGGCTTTCGTCGCTTCTGCCAGTTGCGAAGTGAGGTTTTCTAATTTGCCATTTTTAACAAGATAGGTGTAATTGCCGGCAGTATTGCCCTTTAAAGAAGGATCTGTAGCAACAAAACGAGTATCATTCGCTTCACGATGTGTGATCGTTACGATATCCCCATTTTGTAAAGGAATATCTTTTTGTTCAGCTGTCAATTTTTGGTTGCCGACAAAGTTTTTTTGATAAACCACTTGTGTCCCACGTTTAATTTGTAAACTTGCGTAAGTATCTCCATAGAAGCCCCAATGTGGTTGGACAGCGAGGGTTTGTAAGTGGAGGTTACTTCTAGCAACACTGATTTGAGCAAAGGTTGTATTATCATAACCTTTTAAGGTAAATCCTTGTGTTTCAGCTTGAACACTGATGGCATTGTAGGCCTTTTCCAGCTTATTCCATAACTGATCGCGTTGAGTTAGATAATCTGGTAGTGCATTAAGTTTAGCTGCTGCTGCATCTGCTTGCTCTTGGGTAATGCCCAGTTTAGGTGTGTCGCCATTGAACAACTCGTTGACAGCTTTCGTTGCTTCTGCCAGTTGCAAAGTGATGTTTTCTAATTTGCCATTTTTAACAAAATAGGTGTAATTGCCGGCAGTATTGCCCTTTAAAGAAGGATCTGTAGCAACAAAACGAGTATCATTCGCTTCACGATGAGTGATCGTTACGATATCTCCATCCTGCAAAGGAATATCTTTTTGTTCAGCTGTCAATTTTTGGTTGCCGACAAAGCTTTTTTTGTAGACGTCTTGTGTTCCACGCTTAATTTGTAAACTTGCGTAAGTATCTCCATAGAAGCCCCAATGTGGTTGAACAGCGAAGGTTTGCAAGTGAAGGTTACTGTTAGCAACACTGATTTGAGCAAAAGTTGTATTATCGTAGCCTTTTAATGTAAAACTTTGCGTTGAGGCTTTAGGAATAACTTGAGTATTAGTTGATGAGAGATTTTCTTGGGTAGCTAGTACTTGGGCACTTGGTAAAAGTAAATTTGAAAATAGCATGATACCAGTAGCTGAAGTAACAATTATTTTCTTTTTCATTGTATTTCATCCTTTCTCCTATCCAAATAAAGATTTCTGTTTAGGACCTAAGCATATTATTAGTGGCTCAGATATTTTTTTTTATATTTCAAAAAAGATAGAAGAAATTTATTTTGCTAGGAATGAGTTAAGACATTGATGTAACAATATTTGATGTGGATAACTTTAGGAGAGCAATCATTTTTTATAGGAAAAAGGATAGACGTTTATTCGATTGGAGATTTTTATTTTTTAACATAAGTATTCTTGAAATTGAAAAAACGTGAAAAAAATTTTTTTGGAGGTCGCCTATAATTTGTCTATCAATAAAAATTTATTGACAATTTAATAGGAGGTTTTAATGTAAAATGGGAAAGAAAAATCTATCAAAAAGCAAAAAACTTAGAAAATAACTACTTGCTGCGTCAGCTGCAGGCTTAGTGCTTGTTTCAAGTGCAGCTAGTGCAGGAACCTCATTGGTTTATGCAGCAGAAAAAAATCAAACAGCAACTACTGCTGAAAAAAATACAAAAAATTCGGAGGCTATTTCAAACGAGAACACGTTGACTCAAAAACAAAATCTAACAGCTACAGAAAGAAAAACAGTGAATCCTTCCAATTTTGATTGGAATATTGGAGAAGTATTACCATCAACACCGACGAATAATTATTCTGGGACACTACCAAATACTGTGCGAGGAGCTACTTTTCAAATTACTTTTTCAATCTTCAAACAACCTAGTTCCACATTAACAGCGAATGACATAAAGGTTAATGTTCAAGGGAAAAATGTGAAGTTTTCTACTTCGCAATATTCAAATACAATAAATGTTCAAGTGACATTCCAAGCTGAAGGAACATCAACTAATTTTTCTATTAATGTGGCTACTGGTAAGGGAGATATTGCTCGTTGGAATACAAGTAACTATCGTAAATTCACCGATGTCCCACAAAGTGCAATCACAAGTAGAAACAGAATCAGTACATTGCTTGACTCAATTTATTCAACGAGTGGTGTCTTAGCTCCAGGTGTTACTCAAAGTAGAATTGATAATTTTCGTCAAGAAATGAATAATTATATTCCAAGAGATATTAGTAGTAGCTATATCTCAGCATACTGGGCTAATTTCCTTACACCGTTTCTAGATAAAGCATCCGCTGAAGTAGATCAAATAAATAAAGCTACGGTAGCAGTGAATAACTTATTCAATGATAATCAAGTACCTAAACCTAATAATACAAGTGAACAGGTTAACGCTGCCAAAGCATTAGTAAATGCTCTGCCATATAGTCAAGCAAAAGAAGACTTGCTTGCAAAGGTTGCAAAAGCTCAGAATGCTTTAGACGAAATACAAGTAAATGCAGCCACAGAAGCAGTAAATGCGTTATTCAATGGAGATACACCAAAACCAGAAAATATACAAGAACAAATTGATGCAGCTAAAGCTAAAGTGGATGCATTAGCAAATAGTGATGCAAAAACAGCTTTATTAGCAAAAATTACGACAGCTCAAAATGCTTTAAATGCAGAAGTAGAAAAAGAAAATGCAGCCACAGAAGCAGTAAATGCGTTATTTAATGGTGATACACCAAAACCAGAAAATACACAAGAACAAATTAACGCAGCCAAAGCAAAAGTAGATGCATTAACAAATGAGACAGTAAAAACAGCTTTACTAGCAAAAATCACTGCTGCACAACAAGCATTGGATGAAGCAACTGAAGAAGCTGCGAAAGTACAAGCAGCCACAGAAGCAGTAAATGCGTTATTCAATGGAGATACACCAAAACCAGAAAATACGCAAGAGCAAATCAATGCAGCCAAAGCAAAAGTGGATGCTTTAAAAGCAAGCGAAACAAAAACAGAATTATTAGCCAAAATCCAAAAAGCACAAGAAGCACTTGAAGAAAAATCGAAACAAACATTAACACTTAATCCATATACATTAGGAGATCAATATGTAACGGGTACAATTACTGGGAACATCAAAAAATTCCAATTGATTGTCAATGGACAAACCTATGAACCTGGTTTTAAATTAAAAAATGGAAAACTTGAAGTATATGTAGGAAATCGTGTCCCAGAAGGAACAACTGAGTTTACATTAAAAGCATTTAACCCAGCAGGCACACAAGTTGCTTCTCAAACAGTACAAGTTCAAGCACCATCATTGTCTGTCGATAAATTTGTTTTAGGTAGTGAATACATGACAGGCTCTTACCAAGGCAACAGCATTAATAAATTCCGACTAACTGTTGATGGTAAAGTATATGAACCAGGCTTTAAATTAGAAAATGGTAAATTTGAAGTTTATATCGGAAGTAAAATTACTGGAAGTTCAAAAGTTATTAAGCTTGAAGCATTAGATAAAGCCGGCAAAACAATTGTCGAACAAAATGTAACAGTAGAAGCACCGCAATTGACAATTAATGAGTACATTCGTTAATGAATACTTAACAGGTACTGTTGCAGGGGAAGGCGTTAAAAAATTCAAATTGATTATTAATGGACAAGAAAGCTTCCCAGGATTCAAATTAACTGACGGTAAATTTGAGATTTACGTTGGTAATAAAGTACCAGCAAATGTTAATTCTATTAAAGTAGTGGGAATAGATAAAACAGGTCAAGAAATTGTTTCTCAAGATGTGAATGTACAAAATCCTGAGTTACAACCAAATGAATACCTAGCTGGCAATGAGTATTTAACAGGGACGTTCACAGGTCAAGCAATTAAAAAATTCAAATTAGTAGTTAATGGACAAGAAAATTACCCAGGATTTAAAATCACTGAAGGTAATAAATTTGAAGTATATATTGGTAACAAAGTACCAGTAGGAACAACGACATTTACGCTGATTGGATTAGATAAATCAGGACAACAATTGACTTCAAAAGAAATCACTGTGCAATCCCCAACTTTAAGTATCAATGAATATGTCCGTGGCGATGAATATATGAGAGGTACATTCAACGGTGACGGCATTAAGAAATTCAAATTAGTAGTAGATGGACAAGAAAGCAATCCTGGTTTTAAAATCACTGGTGAAAACCAATTTGAAGTTTATATTGGTAATAAAATCACGGCTGATTCAAAATCTATAAAATTAGAAGGTCTAGATAAATCTGGAAATGTCTTAGTAAGTCAAGAAGTTTCAGTTTCCCAACCAGAATTAGTTCCAAATGAATATACACGTAATTCAGAGTATCTAACAGGGACTTACAAAGGAGATATCCGTTCTATCAAATTAACTGTTGATAATAAGGAATACAAACCAGGCTTTAAATTAAAAGAAGGCAACCAATTTGAAGTTTATATTGGTAATAAGATTCCAGCTTCAGCAAATAGTTTTACAATTGAAAGTCTAAGTTTCGATGGAAAACAACTTGTTTCTGTAAATGTACCTGTTAAATAAAAGGTATGAAAGACGCTCAAAGCATAGAGAACGCTTTGAGCGTTTTTTTGTTAAAGTTCGTCTTTTTGATATAAAAGTAAAAAATTCCAACTGACTTTGATTTTTTTTCAATTATTGAGGCTGTTCTAAAAAAAGGAAGAAATAGTTAAAATTAATACTTTGTGCAACTAAATAGAGTCATTGACCGAAGGAAGCTAAAGAAATGTATTATTTCTATCCTATCTTTCAACTAGATTCATTTAAGTTTTTAGTATGAATATAGCAGTATGTTTAAAAATGAAAAAGAATGGATAGTTAATTTTATTGATAAAAAAATAGGCTGAGGTGAAATAGATAAAAAAATGTTATCTGTATGTTTTGCTAAAATATAAATTAAGAAAAGAGGAAAGCGGCTCTCTTTTTCTGCTAGTTCATTGCAAAAAGTATTCTTTAAGGTCTTTGAACGAATGTTTTTCATTTTTAGTAACTTAGAAGAAATTTTTACCAAAATAATTGTAAAATGAGCAGAAGTAAATTTTTATAATGATAACAGTAAGTAATTTTAGGAAGTTAGGAGAAATGATCATGAAATTAGAACGTGGAATCACTGTTTCGGCCTGTGCTGTCTCTGGGGAATTAGCTACAGGGAAGATTAGTAATATTTTAACGAATGTCGTTATTGTAGAAGCAGGTGTCAAACACTATGTTGTTACTAAGAAAGTGCTGAAGGAACAAGGATATATCATCGAAGAGCCAGAAGAAGAATTAGCAAAAGATTATAAAGATTATATAGTAGCGATTTGAAGAGAAATAATCTTTGTCCCATCCTTGCTCTTAGTTTGTTCAAACTAGTTTACTGAGTGGAAAAAAGAAATATTGCTTATTCGAACAAACAGAGTGAAATCATTGGTACTGAACTAGCTTTTTTATTAGTGATAGAAAAGAAAAAAGAATTAGCAAGCAAATTGGATCTTGCTTGCTAATTCTTTTCAGTATCAAGTGAAGATCAATCAAAGTTCATGATATGTGTCGCAATCTTATTGATATCCTTAGAGATGGAATTCAATAAGATTGGGAAAATATTCTCGGTGTTAAAGGTTTCCTTATTCAAAAGCGTTCGCTCACAAATAATTAGATGACCGGTTTTTTTGATATATTTAGGCACATCGTCCATGGAATAATAAAGGGTAGTGTCAATCAATAAATCACTTGTAGACATTTTCTTTTCTAATGAATTCCGAAATACGATATGCGAAGTTTCACTTTCTGCTACGATGACCACACCTATTTTTGATTGGTTCCCATGGGTCAAGATGAAAAAGGTCAACTGACAAAATTCTTGCAGATGAAAATAAGGAATATGATGAATAGGAGTATCAAGTTCTTCAATCCATTTATTTAAAATAAACTTGACTTTATTTAATAAATCTAGTTGCTCTGCACTTAAGAAAATATGTTTGGTAACTAAGAAATTACCAACGTTCAAAGCACACGTGTATAGCAGGTTAAAGAGGGGGACTTCAAACAAAATATTGCCAAATAAATTCACACCAAATTCTTTTTCAAACATTTCGATCAATAAATCGATTTCTTTAAACTTGGTGATCAAGCGATTTCTTACATAATGATAATCGATCTCGATCATGAAATAATTTGGTGAATTGTAAGGAAGTGTACGGTAAATAAGGGCTAGATAGGCTATCTCTTCATCTGTTAAAGGTTCCTCGATTTGTATGAAAATCTCTCTAAACATATTGAAAATGATACCATCTTTAAAAATGTTCATAGTGTCGTTTGGAAAGACAATTGGATTGCTTTTTCGCCGTTCCAATGAAAGATAGATGGCGGATTTGAAGAAAGTATATTGAGTTTTATTTAAACGATTAGACAGGATATGAAGTAGTTTGTCTGCATATTTTTCAGCTTTTTCCATTGTTATGGGATCAATTTGTGTATCTAAATAGTCACACCGCATCCAAACTGAAAGGATCAAAAAGCGATACTGTAACTCATGCGATTCTTCGGGTTCCTTCGTAAGTGGGGTGAGTGCTTCTGCAAAATAGTTCTCTACATCTTTTTTTATTTTGAATACTTTTGTCACAGATAAAAACTCTTCATCCACAAGTGTTAAATAATCATTTTCTCCCATGATATATCGGGAACAAACTCTTAAAAAATTAGAATCTTGGTAAATTTGTTTGATGAGATCATAGCGCCTAATAGATGGTTTGAAAAATATCAGTAGATGACTACTAGTCATTTTATAATAGTCGATATCATCTTCGAGTCGAATGACTAATTTTTGGAAATCCGCTTTGATTGTGTTGAATGTCACACCCAATCTTTCTGCAGTTTCGCTTACGTTCAGTTCTTTTAATTCAAATAAAAATTCAACTAACTTTACTTTTCTAATAATGTCTTTTTCTATATAATCTTCAATCATTTTAAATTCTCCTAAACAGATTTGATTCTCTTCCATTTGAAGTTTCCTTCGCTTGGTAAATATCACTTTATAACGCAAAATATCCATTTTTTGTTCGTTAAATTTTGGGGGAACCAATATAAATAAAGGTAACTATAGTTATTCTATAAGCAATTTTAAAAGGGATTTTTTTTATTATTAATTTTTTTGTGGGGTTCTATAAAAAAATTAGGAAAGTATTATGAACGAAAATACTATACTAATATAGCAACTAAATTTTTTTGTACTAATTTAGGAAGAATGAGATAAATGATTTTAAGGAGAGATGAACAAATGAAAAAAATAATTTTAGCAAGTATGGTTGTCTTCGCATTGGCAGGCTGCTCGGCAGGTAAATCAACTAAAACTACTAATACAACTAGCACTGATAGTACAGCTTCTTCCAGTCAACCAACGCAGACAAGTAGTGAAATGACATGGGCCGATAAGCAAGATATAGAAGTAAAGCAATTAACAAAAATTGCTGAAAAAACGATTACCCAAAATAATAAATTGGACCCAAAAAAATTGAAGTTTATTAAAGAAACATTATCAACAGCTGATTTAAAGACAGTTAAAGGAAAAGGCCAAGAATATAAAAATGTCAAAGAAATTTATGGGAAATATAGTTATGAAGGTAAAGAGTCTGATTTTGATCTAGTGATTTCATTTGAAAAAACAGATTCATTCAAGCAATATACAGTCATCAAATATGTAACGGATAATGAAAAAACTAATTTCAGTAAGATTGATTAAGTCAATAGTTGACTGTAGTATCCCTTAGATAATTGATAGCAACTAAGAAAGATAAAAAAAGTATTATTTTCTTTCAAAGTGAACATCGTCAATTAACGAGCAAAAATAGTTTATAAATAATTTTATTTAGGAGAATCAGAGATAAGGATGGAGCAAACAGTAAACATAGAGAAATTTTGGCGTATCATAAAAAAAAGAAAATTTGCGATTGTGATTTCTGCTTTATTAGGTTTAATTATGTCCATGCTTTTGATTGCATTTGTCTTAGTCCCAAAGTATGAATCACAAGCCCAATTAATCGTTATTTTACCTAAAAACGAAACGGCAGACATTAATGATGTCAACAGCAACTTGCAAATGATTACCACCTATAAAGACATTATTACTGGAGACTTGATAATGGATGAGATGTCTCAAGACTTAGCGAAAAATTTTGGTGTCCATTTAACAATTGAGCAATTACGAAACCTTATAAGTATCAAACAAAAGGAAAATTCTCAAATGTTTTCGATTGTCGCAACGGATCCTGATCCAAAACTTGCCCAATACATTGCTAACGTTACAGCCGAAAAATTTCAGAAGAATGCAAAAAAATTACTCAATGTAGATCGCATTTCGATTATTTCAAAAGCTACGCTTAGTGCAACACCAACAGAGCCACATAAAAAAATAGTTTTGGCCAAAGGATTGCTTATTGGTTTATTTATTGGTTTGATGATCATTATGATATTAGAATTCATGGATCGAACAATCAGTGATAGTGAGACGATTCAAAATGAATTTAATATGGTGGTACTGGGAAGTATCCCTTATATGGATGACAATGAGAAAAAAATCGAAAAAAGAAGTAAGGGTGTAATCAATGAGAAAGACAAGAAGAGGAAGAAATGCCACAGTCAGAAAAAATTTAATTACAATCATGGATAAAACTTCACCGATTACAGAACGCTATCGAACGATTCGGACCAATATCCAATATAGTTTTCCTTATGGTAAAAAAGTGCAAACATTAGTGGTTACTTCGCCAGGTGTAGGTGAAGGTAAATCAACTACAGCAGCTAATTTAGCAGTGGTTTACGCAAATCTAGGGCAAAAAGTATTGATCATAGATGCAGATATGCGGAAGCCAACCCTAGACAAAATTTTTTCTTTAGAGAAACATGTAGGTCTTAGCACATTATTAGGTACAAACATCAAGGCTAAAGAATGTATACAAGAAAGTTTTGAAAAAAATCTTTCTGTTATGACAAGTGGACCGAAACCTCCTAATCCGGCTGAATTGTTAGGTTCTTCTCGCTTAGAAGAAGTGATTGAGGAGTTGGAAGCAACCTATGACATGATCATATTCGATACCCCTCCCTTGACTGCCGTGACAGATGCACAAATATTGTCTTCAAAAGTGGATGGAACGATTATGGTAGTCAGTGAAAAGTTAACAAAAAAAGCGAATTTTCGAATAGCTAAACATCTACTGGAATTAGTAAATGCCAATATTTTAGGAGTAGTTTACAATGCTTCTAAAGAGGATGAAAATCAAGGCTATTACTACTATGGATCGTGATCTGCTATCATGTTCCAAATGAAACTCTTTGCTAAAGAGAAAAGCATCAAAGTACACGAATGACAAAACAAAAGAACTTTTTCAAAGAAGACCCTAAGTTTTGAAAAAAAATCATTTGTCGTAAGAGGCTGTCACTGAGGTCTCTCATTTATTTCCTTTTATAATTATGAAAGAGTTTGAGACAAAAATTTTTTGTCTCAAACTCTTTTTATGTATACAAATCATTTTTTATTTTTTTAAGTAATTCGTTTGAAGGCTAAAAAAACAAAAAAAATCAAGTGAGGGTTCTCAGTAGAATAAAAGACATAGTTAATCCTAAATTTACAGGATTTATTAATGAAAGGCGGAGAGATCATGAAAAATTTTAAAGGGATATTGTTTACATTGGTGTCAGTTATCTGCTTATTGTTGCCGACAGCAGTTCATGCTGAAACACAAGGGGCAATCACCAACGCAGAAAGAGATATTTTAAATGAGCTTTATACCGGTGTAACGGTGAAAGGGAAAAAATATGATTTTGATATTACAGATATCACAAAAGCAGAAAATTATCTGAAGGTCCATCAGGTGTCAGATGAAAATGCGTTAAAGGTAGCAAATTACTTAAGAGAAGCACGTCAATTGATCTTAGATAATTCACAAAATGTCGATGTTCGTTCGATCCATTCACTAAAAAATCTGATCAAAGCTTTACCACGTCCAGTGATTGAGCAATTAAAAACGATTGTCTTAAAAATTGGAGAAATTTTAAATCTGAGAGTGACTTTTTATCGAGATGGCGTTTCGGTTGTCGATCCTTCAGGTACTCCTATTTATTATACAGAAGATGAAATCAAACAAACCGGTGCAGATTATACCACGAGCTATGTGGCTTTAGGTGCTGTATTGATGTTGGCTGGAGGCGCATATTGGGTGGCACGTAGAAGTGAGTAAGAGAGGAATCAAGGGAGGGCTAAATCGAATAGTTAACGGATGTCTGTTGGCGTTTCTTTTTTTGGTCATCAATTATTCTTTGATTTATGTGATTGGCAAACCAGTCATTCACTTTGTCACCTCCTCTATCCAGACATTGTTACTTGCAGAGGCACCCACATTTAAAGAGAACAATCATAAAGAAGCTATCAAACAACTTTCTACGAATGGAGAAAGCGAGATTTCTTCTAGTAAAATTCAATTTCCTCATTATGGTCAATTGTATGGAGAGATATCTGTCCCTTCGATCCAATTAAAAACACCATTATATTTTGGCGATTCAGCAACTATTTTAAGAAAAGGCGCGGGACAATATATGGGTTCCACTTTTCCAGGAGAAATAGGAACTACATTGATTGCTGGGCATAATAGTGATTCATTTGGCAAGTTAATTAACATCAAAGCGCAAGAGATTATAACAATCCAAACGAATTACGGTAGCTATCAATATGAGGTAGAAGAAGTAAGAGTAGCCAATAAACATGATACTCAGATAAAGCAGGAGATTCGTCAAAGAAATAATGCCAAATTAATACTATATACCTGTTATCCGATCGACAGCATTGGCTTAACGGATCAACGATTATTTGTAACTGCAAAATTACATGCAGGACCGATGATCAATGAAAATAAATAAACAAAGGATAGTCGGCATGAAGAAAGGTTTAAGAAAGAAAACAGCACGCTTATTTTTGACCTATATTTGCTCGGTTGCATGTCTTTGCTTTTTGTCTTTGCTTTGTATCAGAGTAACCTTAGCAAATCCTAATTTCATGAGCAAGCAAATGGAAAATTCTCGATATACAAAATTAGTTCAACAAGAAATTAACGAGAAAATTCAAGATATTGGAAGAGGTAGCAATGTCCCGGCGAATCAGTTAAAAGAGATTGTCTCGTTATCATTTGTCCAAACTAATGTCAAAAAGTATGTAACTAGCCTTTATATGAGGAAAACATACGATTTATCTGGAGAAGAAGAAATCAAAGAGAAAATCCAACAACATTTAAATCACTATATTCAAACAAAAAACATACAAGTAACGAAAGACAAAGAACAAGTAATCAATAGGCTAGTGGATTCTTCGATCGAAGCAACCGAAAAATCGTTAGAAATTCCATTTTTAGCTAACTATGTGAATAAAGTGAAGCAATTTAAGCCGTTGCTGAATCAATTGATTATTGGAAATGGTGTGATCTTGGTTTGCCTACTTCTGCTATTACTCCATACCATTCATTGGTCACATCAAAAATTCCGATTTGTCGCCTTGATGTTTTTAGGCGCTGGCGGAACACTCCTATTATTACCCACATGGATCTATTTTAGTGGTGTGATTGATCGTATCGGTATTTTAACGGAAAGTGTTTATTACTTTGTACGGGGGTACTTATTGTCTTTCGTCCAAACATTTATATATGCAGGGATACTTGCTGTGGTTATGGCTATTGGAATGTATGTAATCAGTGAGATAAAAAGAAAGGTCGTTATCAATAAAGGTAGGGCTCAAAAATGATCGATTTACATTGTCATATTTTACCAGGAGTTGACGATGGGCCGAAAACCATCGATGAAAGTCTCAAAATGGCGTTGAAAGCCAGAGAACAAGGAATCACACATTTGATGTGTACCCCCCATCATAAGAATGGGCGATTTTTGAATCCCGCTACGAATGTAGCCAATGAAGTAGCAAAATTACAAACTGAATTTGATCGTAACAATATTGAGCTGAAATTGCTCGTAGGTCAAGAAAATCGTATTACTGGTACGTTGATAGAAGATTTAGAAAAAAGAGAAATTATTGGTTTTGGGCAGCAAAAACAGTTTCTACTAATAGAGTTCCCGACGAATGACGTTCCCCTTTATGCAACAAAGCTCTTTTTTGAATTAATTGCTAAAGGCTATATACCAATCATCGTCCACCCAGAAAGAAATAGGATATTCATTAATGATCCGAATAAACTGTTGCCTTTCTTAGATATGGGGGCGCTAGCTCAAGGAACGGCACCAAGTATCGTCGGTTTGTTTGGACGAAAAATCCAAAAGACTGCCAAAACAATGATTCAATTAAATATGGTTCAAATGATTGCTTCCGATGCCCATAGTTTAGAAAAAAGGAATTTTTATTTAAAAGAAGCATATCACATTATTCAAAAAGATTATGGTAATGAAAAAGTTAAATCATTAAAGAAAATGCCGATGGATATCCTATACGAAAACAAAATTGAGCCGTTTACTTATCAAAGAGTGAAACATCGTCGATTTAGTTTCTTTCGTTGATTTGATCCATTCGATAAAGAAAGGTGGCAATGGGATGAGTGAAAATATCGAGGTTACGAAAAAATTTCAAGAGGGCTTTGGCTCGAGAGTCCAATTTTATCGTGTGAAGCTGAAACGCAAAAAATTATATGAACTTTCTAAAAGAATCATTGATATTGTTTTTAGCTTTATTGGCCTTGTGGTTTTATCACCTCTCTTACTTTGGATTGCTCTTAGGATATATCTGGAAGAGCCGGGAAAACCAATCATTTTTTCCCAATACCGAGTAGGCAAAAATAAGCAGTTATTCAAAATGTATAAATTTCGTTCGATGTGTGTCGATGCAGAAAAAAAGCTCCCAACGCTACTGAGCAAGAATGAAGTAGAAGGGGCGATGTTCAAGATGAAAGATGACCCACGTGTAACAAAATTTGGACGATTCATTCGTAAAACAAGCTTAGATGAATTACCACAACTATGGAATGTTTTGAAAGGTGAAATGAGTTTAGTTGGTCCTCGTCCATCTTTACAAAGAGAGGTTTCGCAATATACGAAATATGATGAGCAAAGACTATTGGTCAAACCAGGTTGTACCGGTTTATGGCAAATTAACGGGCGTAGCAATATCGGTTTTTCTGAAATGGTGATGCTAGATTTAGAATATATCGAAAAGCGAAGTATTTATATTGATTTCAAAATCATCTATCGTACATTTTTTGTTATTTTGCGTCCTGAAGGAGCGTGTTGATAGGGAAATGAAAAAAAAAGTTTTGCTCTTGAGTGAATCAATGGAAGGCGGCTTAAGAAAACATATCGTTCAATTGATTGAACAATTAGACCAAGAAGAATTTGATCTTTACTTTATTCATGGAACAAAAAAAATGGATCACTGTTTTTCTGATCAATATATGCAGTTAAAAGATCGAGCTACCTTTATTCCCTGTCCTACCTTTACTAGAAATGTCGATGTGAAAAATGATTATGTTACTTACCGCTTCTTGAAACAACAAATGAAAGAAATTCAACCGGATATTGTGCATTGTCATAGTTCGAAAGCCGGTGCGCTAGGGCGAATAGCTGCTAAAAGAAATCGTATTGAGCAAGTTTTTTATACACCACATGCGTATTCTTTCTTATCTTCGGAATTTAAGCAATCTAAGAAGACACTATTTATTTGGATAGAGAAGATGCTAAGTAGGTATGCAACGAAGAAGACGTTTAATGTATCTGAAGAAGAACGAATGGCAGGTATAAAATTACACCTTGATAACCCATCCAAATTTATAGTCATCCGCAATGGATTGCCTGCAATCGACTTTCCTTCTAAAAAAACGATCAAAGAATCTCTAGGGTTGAAGGAATCGAATATTGTTATTGGTAACAACGCACGTCTTTCTTTTCAAAAAGACCCTTTTTTATTTATGGAAGTAGCAAAAGAAGTCATTCAACAAGACCCTAATTATCATTTTGTCTGGGCAGGGGATGGACCACTATTCAAAGAAGTCAAAGCATTTTTAATCAAGCACGATTTGACGGGAAATGTCCATTTATTAGGAGAAAGAACGGATAGTGAACGAATCGTTGCAGGGTATGATCATTATTTGATCACTTCGAGATATGAAGGGTTGCCTTATTCTTTGATCGAAGCGATTCGCGCTGGTGTTCCGATTATTGGCAAAAAGGTGACAGGAGTAGAAGAAATTATTGAACAAACAGGTGGTTGCTTATTAAATACAGATAGTCCTCACTCATTTGCACGAGCAATCCTAAATGCAGAGCATAGCTGTGACAAACAACAAATAATAGCGATCTATCAAAAAAATTATTCATTAAATCAAATGATTCGAGAGATTACAAAACAGTACAACGGAGAAAATTGAGAGAAGGCATAGTATGGACAAACGCTTAAAGGATAAAAAAATATTGTTTATTGCATGGAAATTTTACGATTATCCACAGCTGATCATCGAAGAATTAGAAAGAAAAGGCGCAAAAGTGACGTATTATAATGCGATCCCTTCGGACTCACACCTAAAAATGAAACTTTCTACAAAGTTCAATACCTTAAGAGAGAGTTATCTGAAGCAAATTTTATTAGCGATAGGACAAGAAAATTATGATTACTTTTTCGTTATCAATCCAGTACTGTTTCCTGAAAAGTTCATCAAAGAGGTGACCGATATTGTTGGACCGATCCCTAAATTAGCCTATTTGTGGGATTCAATTGCTACATTTTCACAAGTGACTAGATACTTTGATTATTTTAATTATTTATATAGTTTTGATGCGAAAGACTGCAAGAAATACGCAGAATTAAATTTTTTGCCATTATTCTACATAAATTCCGATGAGAAAAACAAAAAAGAGCCAACCTATCTTTTTTCTTTTGTGGGATTCGGTCATAGCATGCGTTACTCATTTATCAATCAAGTAAAAGAACTTTGTGAGAAAAAACAATATAGCTACTATTTCAAACTATATCTTCCTTCTATCTGGCATTTTTATTATTACAAATATGGAACTAAGACACTCGCAACAGCCAAAAAAGAAGAATTCATCTATCAACCACTTCCGCAAACAATCGTTAATGAAGTGGTTAAAGAGAGCAAAATTATTTTGGATCTAGAGCTAGCAAATCAATCAGGTCTCACGATGCGTACGATTGAGACACATGGAATGAGAAGAAAACTGATTACAACAAATCCAGAAGTGAAAAATTATGATTTTTACCATCCTGATAACATTTGCGTAGTTGACCGAAAAAAGCCAGTTATTCCACAACGTTTTATTGAGACAGACTACCATTTACTAAATGATCAACTTTACAAAAACTATCAATTATCCACTTGGCTCGATCGGATCTTCAGTGGAAAGGAGTAAGAAAATTGAAGAGAATTAGCGTGATTGTTCCAATCTATAACGGAAGCTTGTATTTAGAAAATACACTCCAAGCGTTATTGAATCAGCCCTACAAAAACATCGAGTTGATTTTGATTGATGATGGTTCACAAGATGATAGTTATCAAATTTGCCAAAAATTTGCACAACAAGATGAACGTATATTATTGATTCATCAAACAAACGCGGGGATCTGTGCAG
>OGSY01000388.1_pt1 | contig 23856 bp, 16 predicted proteins | sample 1574281 | NCBI WGS metagenome assembly OGSY01 (sample SAMN03295855, study PRJEB24534) | human gut metagenome | isolation source: fecal sample 5 from infant 8 | host: Homo sapiens | place: USA: Pittsburgh, PA | collected 2014-07
GTCTTTCCACTGCCTACCACATGGGCAAGCAAGGTATTTCCTCCATAAAGGCTTCTTGCTATGGCATTTCTTTGATGAGGTCTTAAATCAATTTCTGTGGTCATTCCCTCAAAAGAAAGGTTGCTGCCGTCATATTCTCTGTTACGGATAGAGTTAAAACGCTCGTTATATAACTTTACAAGCCTGTTTCTACGTTCTTGGTCGCTAAATATCCAGTTCTTAAATTCTTCCTTTATAAGCTCCTGTTTCTGCCCTGCAAGAAGCGTTTCCTTTTTATTTAATACAGAAGTTTTCGAGCCGTCCGGATTTACAATCTGGTCAAATACCTTTGTTTCTTTTAAATTTAGAGCATCTTCAATCAGTTTATAGGCATTTACCCTTGAGGTGCCGTATGTCATCTCTGCAAGGTCATTTCCTCTGTCCCTGCTCTTTCCTTCAACATTCCATTCACTTGTCAGATTTGAAAATTTAACCTTAATATCCCATTTGGCATATCCCGGAGTTTTCAGTGTTTCAAAGATGAATTTTTCAATATCCTTATTCGGTATCCAAGTAGCTCCGAGTCTTACATTGATTTCACTTGCTTCAAGTTCCTTTGGAAGAACTTTTGTAAGCTCTGCCTTTTGATATTCCAAACGGTTCATCTCATAACTTATCAGGTCTTTTTCTTTGCCATCTTCCGCATAGCCAAGATGAGGCAACTCTCTTTCGGTTTGTCTTAACTTTGCAAGGTAGCTGTCTACAATAGCAATCTTATCTCTGATATTTCCGCTTAGATACTCATCCTTTGTTACATAACCGTACTTATATGAATTACTGCCGTTTGCACAGGCAAAAGGTAGATCTCCATCTTCAAGGTTAAAAGATAATGGTCTATAAAAGTTTTGTTCTTCTCTGATGTTTAGATAGATTTCCCCTCTAAGTTCTTCTATCAAAGTCGGTCTGTCTTTATCTGTAAGGCTTCCCATATACTCAAAATCCACATATCCTTTTTCAGATACCGATAAAACAAGAGCTTCAAGGGAAGTGTCTACATGGTCGATAACCTTCGCCTTTGTGATTGTTCGCTTGGAGAAAATATCTCCCTTTGCTTTGAAATTTTCTTCTTCGTCAAGGATTTCAATGGAAGAAACAAGCGGGAAGTTGCTATCCTCTTTTAAGGCTCTGGTATTAGAAAGGTTATTGACATATCCATGCTTCTTAGAAAAGCTGTCATAAATTTCATTTAGTTTTTCCTGAGCTTTCTTTACTTCATCATCTGAAAAATCTTCTTTCTGTTTGGAAATAACATCCTTTAAGGCTGCATTTAACTCAAGATAGTCCTTAATCTTTTCCTTGTTTTTATCCGTTACTTCTTTCTTTATAAACAGGGAATTTTCTCTGTAATAAACTTCATCATCAATAATGGTATATGAAAAGTTTTTAACATCATCTGTGGCAGGAATTGAGGTAATTTCATCATCAAGTAGCTCTATTTCTTCATAATTAGCATTTTTAGAGATTTCTTCGCTTGCTTTTGTCAGTAGCTCCTTTAAGTCTGTGTTTTCTTTTGGCAGGCAAGCTATTGTATTCCCAAATCTTCCGGATATTTCTTCCATAGAACCAAGCACCTGTTCAGGATGATTAACAAAGTATTTGTTATATAAAAGCCCGTTTTCATCTTCAGCAAGGTGAATCCAGTCCTCATCCCTTTCTCTGATACTGTCCCTTTTCTTTAGGAAAATAATATCTGAGGTTACTTCTGTTCCTGCTACGCCCTTAAAGGTATCGTTTGGAAGTCTTATCGCTCCTAAAAACTCTGCTCTTGCTGCAAGGTAGCGTCTTACACTTTCGTCCTTTTTATCCATCGTACCTGAAGATGTAATAAATGCGATAATACCGCCGTTTCTTACTTTATCAATGGACTTGGCAAAGAAATAATCATGGATAAGGAAGTTATTTTTGTTATACTCCCTGTCATTTACCTTATATTCTCCAAAGGGTACATTGCCGATAATCGCATCAAAGAAGTTATTGGAGAAGGAAGTTTCTTCAAGCCCCTTAATCTGTATATCACTTTCAGGGTATAAGAGTTTTCCAATTCGACCGCTTACTGAGTCAAGCTCTACACCATAAAACTTAGACTTGTTCATTTCATCAGGGATATTGCCTATAAAGTTTCCTATTCCCATACTTGGCTCTAAAATGTTTCCCTGTTTAAATCCCATATCCGAAAGCGTCTTATACACTACGTCAATCACTGTTTTCGGTGTGTAAAAGCTCGTTAAAGTAGATTCTCTTGCAGCTTCATATTCTGCCTGAGATAAGTTCTCTTTTAGAAAGCTCCTCGCTTCTTTCCACTGTCCGCCTTTTTCTTCATCGAATACATCAGCAAGTCCTCCCCAGCCTACATACCTTGCTAAAACTTCCTGAGCTGTGCTGTCAAGCTCTCTTTGTCCGCTTTCAATGCGACTCAGCATAGAGATTGCTTCAAGGTTATTATTTAACCTTTCACTTGGAGATAACTTGTCAGGTAGAGTTTCTTCCGTAATTTTGAAGTTATGAGCTTCTGCTTTCTTTATTTCTACTTCTTCAGTAGTCTGCTCTGGATGTTTATATGTTTGATTTTGAAATACCCTCTCAAGGTCGCTTTCAAGACGATAAGGAATGACATCGGAGCCTGTTATCATCCCGCCAAGATATTCTGTATTATCTTTAACTGTTACCGTCTTTAGATTATTTCCCATATCATCAAAGCGTGTGATGGTATAGTCTTTATCCTTGTATTTAACTTCATCACCGACAATAAAGTTCGGTCTTTTAAGGCTTATCTGCTTCAGAAGATCCTCATTATCTGTAAAGGCTACAATCGGAATTTGATGATTGCCTTGTCTTACAGAATCAAGCCACAAGTCATTTCTTCCTGTGATTTCATTTTTAGAAATTTCTCTGACTTTGTATTCTTCATGATGAAAATAGACGGTATCACCTGTTTTAACTGCAAAATCCTCTAAAGGGATTTCCTCTTTATTATTCAGTTCTACTTCTTCTCCTTCTTTGAGGTAATCAAATAAGGTAGCTTGAACTGTGTCAGCCCTTCTAACTTCTTCTGTTTCTTCAGGTGCTTCAAGTTCTTCTTCTACAAAGCTAAGTTCTCCATTAAAGACAGACTGAAGCTCCTGCTCATCCATCTGCTTTTTAAGTTCACTGTCTTTAAGCTCTCTAAAGGTCTTTGGGAAATCCTCTAAAATAAGCCTTTGTGCGTTTAGTTCCTTCAGCTCCTCAAGATTAAAATATCCCCATTCAGGCTCAATCCCAAGAACAAGTCCAAAGGCATCACCGCTTTCCCTGTCATATTCCGTCATATACCAAGTCCAATTTGAACGGAAAGGAATGATATATGCAGCATGAACCTCTTTATCCGCTAAAGCTACATCCTCCTGTGCGTAAAGCTCCGGCACTCTTTCAAGCATTTCATCGGTCATTAAGTTTTCAGGATCATCTTTGGAATAATATTGTGGTTCTTCAATCTCTGACTTGTTTTCTGTTTCCTTTTCTTCAAGATAAAGATTTTTAGAAAACAGCTCGTCGATATGCTTTGCAACACTTGTCCAAGTAAGAAACACATCATTACAATCATTTTTCTGTAATTTAAGTCCCTTAGCATCGTGCCATTCATCACTTCCCATTGCTCCGGAAACAGCATGGGAATGTCCTCCAATTCCATATTCGTCTTTTAGGAAATTCGCTTTTTCTTGAAGCGTATGATTTTCTTTAAAAAACTTGGTGATTCGTTCTTTTCCTCTATCAACGCCACTTCCTCTTGAAAGGCTTTCAAGGACTTCATCTTCTGTAATAAAGGACTTTACCTTCGGAAGTTCTGCCAAATTGGTGCTATATTCCTTTCGTGGTAGCTCAAGTTCTTGTAATTTCTGATAAAGGCTATCTACCTTGTGATAGTGAAATCTTAGTACATTCCTATTTTCTTTATATCCTTCTAAAAATCTGTCATATTCTCTGATTGTTTCTTTCAGATACTCAGGATTTTTTAATGCTTCAGATAATCTTTTTGTTTCTTCCGGAAAACCACCACCTCTTTCAAAAAGTTCAAAATATCCTTGCTCTTTTCCTTCTTCACTTAAATCATGCGATAGATACCATAGAGATTCTGAAATCCGATCTCTTTCATAATCAAGAGCTTCAAAAAGCTCTACATTTGTAGCAAATTCCCCACTATTAAGAAGTTCGTTTATCCTCTTTGCAGCATCATTCCAGTTTAAGACCTGCGTATCATCTTCTCTTGCAGAAGTTCCATAGGCTAAATGAATGCCTTTATCCGAATACCAGGAAGATACTTCTCTTTCATCAATGTAAAACCCGTTTCCGCCTTTAAAGGTATCTTTGAGGTATTCTCCCAATTCTTCTACTGTTTTTTCTTTGGAAAACTCAGCAATAACAGGAAGTCTTTCGCCCTCATGGTTTCCACCGTTTACAAGAATACTGTCAATATCATTTTGAGTAAGAGGTATTGTAAGTTTAATCTGTCCTGATCTGTTTTCGGGTAAAGAAAAAGAAGCCTTGTCAGCTTCTCTTATCTCTTTATCCGTATTTTCTTTTAGATTTCCACTATTTCCTTGATTGTCATCTCTTTGAGGGCTGAAATCATCGCTTTGTACTGAGGATGGCTCTCGTCCTCTATCTCCCAAGCTACCATCAGTTTCGGCTTCTCTGCTCTCATAAATTCTATTGCTTGTTTCTGCGTATCCATCAGATGCCCTATCAGTTTCTTCTCCTTGTATAGATCCACTAACATCTCGAAGTTGCTCTGCTCCTCGCTGCTTGAAAGATAATCCAGCCTCATCACTGCGTATGTCGGATTCGGATATTCCCTCATAAAGTCCATCTCTTCCTCCAACTGATTCAGTGTATTCTCTTTGATTTTCTCTATTATCTCGTCCGTACTCTCCATTTCGGAAAATTCGCTCGTTTTCACTAATTCTTTCCTGATCATCTCGTCGAAGTACATTTTCTTCTACCTCCTCTAATTTTTCTTTTATTTTATTATATCCTGCTTCTTTACCTCTTAAAACTTCTTTTTGAAGCTCTAACTCTTTACTCTTTTGAATGGTAGCATCAATTATATTTCCGCTAATGTCTGATACGGTTTCTCCCAAGCTCATAAGGGAAATGCTGTCAAGCATTGCAAAGTTTTCCTTTAACAGCTCCTTATCCATAGGATAGTCTAACTTAAATCTTGAAGCTACTGCATAGCTCACTGAGTCCCTTGCAAACTTGGTAAATGATATTCTGTCCTCATCGGATATTCTAAGCTCATTCATAAGGCTATCTATCTTTTCATCTCCGTAAAGCCTGCTTAAAGAAAAGATATTTTCTAAGGTGCTTTCGCTTTCTTGATAGCCTTCAGCTTTTATCATTTCCTTTAATACATCTTTGTGAGCTTCTTTATCAAATCTCCAAAGATTTACTTCATTGACATCTCTGTTTTTGGAAACGGTTTGACTTATATCAAAGATATAGTCCACCTTTTTGTATGTGCCATAGTCCTCTAAAATGGGGATACCTTTCTGTCCTCGCATAACCGTTCTGTTAAAGCGTTCTCTCCAGTAGTCAAACTTGGCACAAGCTGTAGCTTCAGGATTTTTATCATAAATACTTAACTGACTTCTAAAGTCATACCTCTGATTGTTTCCGACAACCTTTAAGAGCTTCAGATACTCTGCTTCACTCTGCAGAACATCTTGTTTTATCAGCTCCAAAATGTTATGAAAATCATTTATTCGCATGTTTACCTCCTTCTTTTTTACAAACAAAAAAGGTGGTTAGATTTTACTCTAATCACCTTTGAATTCTGTGTGTTTGTTTACTTCTATTTTATCACTACCCATTTACCAGCTTTCGTAGAACCTTCTCTTTCTATGATTCCATGAGCTTTTAGGTTTCTTATATGATAGCGGACTCCATCTGCTGTAATATCTTGTATTTCTTCAGCAATTTGTTCAGCAGTAATATTTGGATTGCTCTCCATAAGTTTAACTATCTGAGCTTGAATACTACCTTTTTCTTTGGTAGTTTCTTTGGTAGTTTCTTTAGTAGTGCTACCATTAAACTCTTTCAAAAATTCAACATTGATCCCCATAACTGCATTTGTATAGTTATCTTCTTCATTCTCCGGATAAAATTTAAGCTCAGGAGAGTCATTTTCAAATAGCGCATCTTTCGCACGCCTTATGCCTGAACCGTAAGACTCTATTAAGTTAAGGGAAAAGAACATATCTTTCAGCTCTTTATTAAGATATTGCCTTCTATCAAAACTTCTATCTCTATTAAGTGCTTCGATTGTTACCGGCGGGAGTGGTCTATTATGGTTCACAAAAGAAATTCTGTCTTTGTATATATAGATACCTACATACTCAGGCGTATCATATTCCTTGTGTAAGATAGCATTTGTAGCAAGCTCCTCAAATGCTGTGAGCGGATAGTTAAAGATAATTTTATGCTCGATTTTATCAGCTTCCCTTATTGTATATGAAGCCATGATATTATCTTCAAAATACTTGCTGACTTGTTTTACTTGTATCCAAACAGGCCCATCAAATCTTTTTGATTCCATTTTATCCGTTCCGTCAATTTCTCTTATAACTTCAACATGGGCATTTGGAATAAATTTATTTGGTGTTTCTGCAAACATAAGCACAGCAAAATTCTTGGCTCTATAACCTCCGTACTCACTTTCACTTACAAGTCCCATACTCTTTGCCATATCAAGTTTGGACATCTCTCTAATATCTTTTTTCGCTCCCGTTTGAAGCAGATACTCTTTCATGTACTCATAGCTTAAGTCATCTATGGTTGCTGTATCATTGAGGTTAGAGCTAAAAGAAAAGCCTGCAAATTTCTTTAATAACTCAAATTCTTCCGTAGGGTTAGGAAGTCTTGAATCTCTCCCGACTCTGATATATCTTCCTGCCTTTAATCTAATATTTTTGTCTTTTTCTGCCTTTTCACTTGTCTGAAACGGTCCACCTGAAGTGCTTTCAACAGCAACAACGATATAATACTTATCATCAATCGTGTCTGAAATAATATGATAGGTGATTTTAGGATGAATGTTGGAAAGAAGTGATTTTAATTCATTTTCAATGCCTTCAAGTTTTGATTCTGCTATCCCTTCAATCGGTCTCTTGGGAATTGCCTTATCACCGGTTTCTTTATCATCTACTTCCTCTATACCGACAAACAACAAACCAATCTCATCGTTCATATAATTGTTGGCAAAGGCACAGGCAGTTTTTAGAATTTTATCTTTAAAATTTGCCGACTTTTTATATTCAATAAAACTGCTTTCTATATTTTGGTTTTCAAGAATGTTATGAGCCATTCTCTTTATATCTAAAAGCTGCATAATACCTCCTCTTTTCAAAAAATCTATCAATATATTATAGCATTTTTAGGGCATTTTTTCCAGCTTGAAATTAGTGTCATATTACTTGATATAAGTGGAAACCACTTCTTTTATCTCATTTTCAATCGCTTCTAAAAAATTTTCCTTTGAAGATTTTCCCTGTGCAATATCCGATAGCTCCATTTCCCACTTTGCTGTTGTTTCTGCTGATTTAAAAGTATCGGCTACAATCGTTACAAGGCTGATTCCCTTATGTGTAGCAATAAGGTTCTTTTTATCTCTTTCTACAAATCCCTTGAAAATCAGATTTTCAATAATCCCTGCTCTTGTTGCAGGTGTTCCAAGTCCTTTTCGCTCAACTTCTACACCTTTTTCCAATGCGTCATTTCCTGCAAGCTCCATCGCCTTTAGGAGAAGATCTTCCGTAAAATGCTTAGCTGGTTGAGTGTATTTTTCTTTTATCTCTTTATCTTTAATATCAAGACTATAACCAATCTTTACATCCGGAAGCACTGTATCTTCATTTTTCTTTTTCGCATATTCGTTTAGGTATTTGGTAAAGCCATCATCTACAATCACCTTTCCACTACTTGTAAATTCAAATCCATCAAATTCAGCCACAATCTTCGTTGTATTCTCAATTAAAGGATAGCCTACACTTGCATGTAGCTTATTTAAAATAAGTTCATATACCTTCAATTCACTTTCCGGAAGAGAAGTTAAGTTCTCATTCATACTGCTTGCTGTCGGTATAATCGCATGATGGTCTGTAACCTTTTTAGAATTAAATACCGTCTTGATACGCTCTGTGTCAAAATCATTCTTTCCTAAAATGTTATTAACCGTACTTACAATCATATCTTCCGTAAGGCATCTGCTGTCTGTTCTTGGATAGGTAATCAGTTTCTTTTCGTAAAGACTTTGAGCATAATCAAGTGTCTGCTTAGCTGAGTATCCAAAATATTTATTGCACTCTCTTTGAAGCGTCGTCAGGTCAAATGGCAGCTCAGGCTTTGTTATCTTTTCCTTTTGAATAACATCGGTAATTTCTATCTTATCGCCTACTAAATTTAAGAGCTGTTCCGCTGTTATTTCATCATCAATTCTATCTGTTGATAGTGTAAAGCCATTAAGACTTAATTCCAATGTATAATATTTTTCTTTCTTAAAATTTGCTATCTCATCATCTCTATTTACAATCATTGCAAGAGTTGGTGTTTGTACCCTCCCAACAGAATAACTCTGTTTATATAGGCACGAATACAGTCTGCTTAAATTCATTCCCACAAGCCAATCTGCTATTGCCCTTGCTTGTGCAGACTCAAACAGATTATCGTAAGAACTTCCATCTTTTAGGTTATCAAAGCCCTCTTTAATTGCACTATCTTCCATTGATGAAATCCAAAGGCGTTTCATCTTCTTTTTACAATTTGCCTGATTATATACAAGCCTAAAGATGGCTTCTCCTTCACGTCCTGCATCGCAGGCATTTATCACAATATCTATGTCCTTATCATTCATTAGCTTTTTAAGAATCGTAAATTGTTTCTTTGTGGACTTTGCAATCTCATACTTATATTCCTTTGGAATAATCGGTAAATCAGCCATATTCCACTTCGCATATTTTTCATCATAACTATCAGGATTTGCCATTTGAATTAAATGTCCAACACACCAGCTTACCTTGTATCCGTTTCCTTCATAATATCCGTCTTTCTTTTTTGTAGCTCCAATTACTTTTGCAATAGAAATTGCAACACTTGGCTTTTCAGCAATTACAAGTTTCATCTATATTTTTCCTCCTGTTTTCAATATAAAAGGGCGAAAGATTTTACTCTCTCGCCCTGTGTTTTGCACCAAATATTGTATAGTTTTGGGTGCAAACTCATTCTACCTCATCAGCCTCTTTATCTTCTGTTTCTGCTTCATCTACTTCATTTTCACTTTCTTCTGCCTCCGAAAAGAAATCATCATCTTCCTCCTCAAAGCCTTCAAGCTCCTTATCTTCTTTTTTCTTAATGACCTTGAAATAATATCCTGCCCCTAATGCTCCTGCTACTACAAGAATGAGAATTAAGTAAGTTCCCATATTGCTGCTTTCTTCCTTTTTTACTGGCTTAGGTTCTTCTTTTTCAGGTTCTTCCTTTTTAATTTCCTGTTTCGGAGCTTCTTTCTTTTCAACCATATTGAGAAGATCATCTTCTGATACTTCTGTTAGGAGCATGACATTCTCGCTATCCTCATCGTGATTGATGATTAGATGGAAAGTCTTGCCATTCTTAGTAGTAAAGGTAACAAACTGTCTTGCGTCCGCTGAATACATGTCCGTTTCTTTATTATCTTTACTGTCATTATGGTGTATTGGATAATCCTTGTTCGCATTATCCTTATTTTCCGTAACAGTTCCTCTTGCCTTTGATGGTGCTGACGCAACTCCTTTATTGGTATTTACATTCTTACTTGAACCATCCATAGAGGAATCCTGACTGCTGTTATTGGCAGGCTGTTTCGGTGTCAGCTTATTGGGATAACGAACTTCTTTTTCTTTGTCATTATTCTTACCAATATTTGTGTCCTTTGTAATCTTTCCTGTATTATCCTGTGATGATGAGCCTTTACCCGTATCACTTACAGATGTTTGAGGAAAGTTTCCTGTTCCTGTTTTCATTCCGGAGATAGGGCTGATTGGTGTTACAGTAGGATTATGCGTAACTGTAGCCTTGCCAACCTCATTCGTCTTTTTCTCAAGCTCCTTAATTTTCTCAGTTAGCTTCTCAATCTCCTTTTTCATATCCGCCGATAAATCCTTATCGTCTTTGCCCTTTTCAAGTTTTTCCTTCAGCTTATCTATTTTTTCCTCAAGGTCTTTGATTTTCTCCTTTTGCTTGTCGCTTAATTTATCCTTGTCCTTAATCTCCTGATTTAGCTTATCAAGTTTTTCCTGAAGTTCCTTAGATTCCTTTTCCATTTTGGAAATATCATCTTTGCTAAGCTCTGTTTGAGTTCCCTTATCTTCTGTTTTTGGCTTTTCCGTCTGCGTCTGAGCATTACTTTCTAACTTCTTTACAATTCGGATAATACTATCGCTTCCATCTCCTTTTACTGTATAGTTTACAAAAGCGTCATTAAAGCTCATATTATCCGGAAGCATTTCAAGATCAGAAGCGTCAATCACCTGATTTTTATCAAAATAAGCTGAATACTCCTTATATACCTTTCCATCCTGATATTGATATTTGACCTTTACTTCACTTTTTGTCTGACTTTCCTGATCCTTTGTATCCTTATTGTCTGTTTGAGCTGACGCATTCGCTACCCTCTTATATAAATTCTCTAAAGGTAATTCAAGGTATGGTACACCGGTATGAAATCTGTTCCATGTTTCAATAATCAGCTTGTCTTTAACAATCTTGATTTCTTTTACATTGTTGATATTGGGATTTGCTTCTTTTACTCTGCCAATAATAGCGTTCTTTGTTTCCTCTTTAAGCTCTCCCTCATAATCAACCGTTACTTTCTCAATATTTCTATTTAACTGTAGAACAGGGCAGGTATAGACAATGACATTTGCTTTCTTTCCTTTTACAGTTCGTTCTTCTGCATTTTCTGTAATATCTCCAATATAGTAATTATCTTTATCTCTTGGAGAAACGATACTTGTAAAAGCACCTGTCCCTACATTATGAATTCGATAATAAGGATAAGTTTTCTTTGTCATATATCTTAGATCATCTAACTCATTTTCCTTGTCCATGTTCTCATTGGTAAAGGTTTCATTATACTTATCGACAACTACACCGCCCTTTTCTTCAAAGGATTTTGATAAGGAAAACTTAAAGTTCAATGGCTGACCTTCTTTATTTTCTTTTCCGAAATAATAAAATCCTCTAAAGGTGTCATCTGAAGTATGATCCTCAAATTTCAGTTCATAATATGTTTCATACTTTTCAGGCGGTTCATTTGACGCAAATACTGTCTTTGCACCAACTTTTAACACCCCTAAAACTCCACCCATTAAGAGGGCAAAAGCTACAACAATGGCTGTAATTCTTTTATTTTTCAAACTGGTTTTCATTTGTTTTCTCCTTTTTCACTTCTGCTTTTTCTCTGTTTACCTTTGCCATCAGATCAGAAATTGTAATGTTATTCTTTCTGCAAATGGCAATAATTTCTTCGTTTTCAAGTTCTTCTTCACGAATGAACAAAGGCTCCAATTCTTCATCAATCAGAGCCTTTTTATCCTTCAACTTTTTTATTTTATTTTTCACTAACGTTAATTCTCGTTTCACATTGTTACCTCCTATTTCGTTACGTTTGGTGGAAATCCAAATCCTACGGGATGATGTTTGCAGAAAGACGCAATCCAATTGTCTATAGTGGTTACTCTTATTCGTCCAATATTATCCATAACTTTGCCATCGCCTATATAAATTCCTACATGACCATAGGTAAGTCCTGCTGTACTTCCGCTACTACTGCTTTCAACTGCAACAAGCATTCCTACCTTGAGTTTTGATTTGTCTGATGTAAATGTGTAGTTTCGGTACATATCACAGGCATTTCCTCCGATATATCCAAGTCCTGCATTTTGATAGACCTGCGATACCCACATAGCACACCAGCCTGCACCCGGAGATGGCGTAATGTATGCAGCATTTACAATCTTCTTTTGAACTTCCGTAGAAGCCTCATACTCTTTTCCACCTCCGATACCTCCATTGGAAGCAATCAGGTCGCTATTACCAAAGGCTTCTCCCATATTGCCTTGAGCAAGGAAGAGAGCTTCATAGTGTTTCAGATTGTCAGGATAGTTCGCAAAGACTTCTCTGATGATACTGTCCATTTCCCTTTTATGAAGGGTTACAATGAGTTTCTTGTACTCGTAAGGTTCTTCATGGCTTTCGGTATATTCATTTCCATCTTCATCGGTATAGGTTTCTGTAACTGTCCTGTATCTGATTTCTACTTCTTCCTTATACTCAAGGTCATACATGGACTTAAAAAGCTCATTTAATACAGAACTTACTTCTGATACATTCTTTACTTCTCCACACCTTGATGTAATGTAGGATAAAAGCTCATGGACATTATGACCGATGTACTCTGTGTTATTTAGGATGTACTCGTCATATCCGGGATAATTCTCTTTGACATGATCAACCTCGTTTTGAAGCTCACTTTCCATAGTGGAAAAGTTCTGATTGATTTCATTTAGGACATTTGGATTTGACAAATAGCTTGTTGTAAGAACAGAACTTGTGGAGTTAATAAAGCCTGTCATTCCCGTTCCTGCAAAGTTGATAAAGAAAGTTCCCAAAATAATAAGACCTATGAAAATAACCATAAGTCCCTTTGCTTTTCTTAATATAACTTCCTTTGAACTTTTAATACTACCGATAAGCCCTTCCTTAATGCGATCTCTAAGCCTTGACTTATTCTGCCTTTTAATGGAATCTTTCATCTGCTTTCGCTTCTGAAATCGCTTAAAGTTATTTGCTTTTTGATACTCCTCTGTCTTTTTTAGCTCTTCTTTGGCATCTCGAAATTCAAGTTTGGATTTTCGCTTTCTAATTTTATAATCCTTATTTGTAAGATCATATCCTTTTTTTGCTCTTTTCTTATCCGAATAATTCTTAATGCCATGAATGAGCTTTGAGCTTGTATCGGCTGTTTTTTCTCCTGCCTCTACCCCTTGATTTTCATCACTTTCATGGGATAAGTAATCTCTTACGGTTTCACTTCCTTTGGCAAGTCCTGATAAAGCAGACACTTTAGAAGCCCTATCCCTAAAAGTTCTTTCCTGTTCTTTAGAAAGCCTGTTTTTCTTTTCTCTATCAAGAACTGCTTCTTTTCCGCTTTTTTTATTGTCAGCCTTTTCCTCTTTGGCTTCTTTGTCCTTTTTTCTGGTATAGAGCTTATCGGAATAGTTTTTTCTCTTATATTTTTTCTTTTGAGCCTTTTGGCTTTTTGAAAAGCCTTTTGTATCTTCTGCTTTACGATGAAGGTTGTCCTCTACATCATAGGTTGACTCAAAATAGTCGCTGTCCCTAAAGTCATTATCATATCTGTCTATAATCCCATCATTGTCGAGGTCTTTTCCTAAAGGATCATAGATTTTTCCATCCTTAACCTCAGTATCATAATCCGCTTTCCCGATTTCTTCCTGACTTACACTTCCTGTTTCAGAACTTCTATACCTTGCATTTCTTTTAGAAGTTTTTTCGTTTAATTCAGTTTCTGCACTTCTCTTACTGACCTTTTCATGAACCTTATCTCGAAATCTGTCTTTGTCATGGACGATTTTCCCTCTGTAATCATCGTTATGCTTTAGCTTATTTTCTTCAGGCTCAATGCTCATATTACTTTTCAGTGTTTCCTTTTCTATCCTTGCCCTTTGCCTTTCCTTAAAGTCCTTTTTCAGTTTCTTTCCCATAAGCCTACCTCACTTCTTCAGGCTTGGTTGTCATCTTCTGATAAAGGATTGTGTCTTTCGGGAATTTATCAAGGAAAGGAACAATGGTATTTCCAAAGAACAAAAGTCCTTCTCCTGCATTGGAATTGGTTACATATTTTAGCTGTGGCTGTGAGATTTTAAGTTTCCTTGCTAAAATTTCTCTATCGCCTGAAGCTTGATTAAGCATTAAAACAAAGTCCGTATTATCAAAGATATTTTCAATTTCCTTACTCATCAGTAGGTCTTTGACATTCTGTGTAATTCCTGTCGGAATTCCTCCCCACTTACGAAATCTTTTCCAAATCTCTACGGAATAGGAAGCTGTCTGCTCGTCTTTTAACAATAAGTGAAACTCGTCGATATAGTACCTTGTAGACTTATTTCCTCTGTTTTGCGATACTTTGTTCCATACCTGATCCTGAATAACAAGCATTCCGATTTTTTTAAGCTGACTTCCAAGCTCCTTAATATCAAAACAAAGAAGCTGCTTATTTAAGTCCACATTGGACTGATGGTTAAATACATTAAGAGAGCCTGTTACATAAATCTCCATTTCCGTTGCCAGCTTTTTACCAACTTTTTCTTCCTGTCCTTTTAACATATCGTATAGGTCTTGAAGTATAGGCATATTACAAGGTTCTGGATTTTCAAAATACTTTTCGTAAATCTTAGGTAGGCATCTATCTATAACCGACTTTTCTTCTGCCGTAAGTCCACTACCACCAACTACAAGCTCAAGCATAGACATAATGAAGTTTGCCTTATCTTTCAGTGGTGCGTCCCCATCGCCATAGTTCATATTGATGTCAAGGGGATTTAGATAGTCTTTTGACTTACTGCTAACCTTTATGACTTCTCCTTTAAACTGACGCACAAGGTTTCCGTACTCGCCTTCCGGATCGCAGATAATCACATCATCATCCGTTGTAAGAATGGCATTTGCCATTTCTCTTTTTGCACTAAAGGACTTACCACTTCCCGGAGTTCCGAGAATTAGACCGTTTGGGTTTTTCAGTTTCTTTCTATCTGCCATAATCAGGTTATGACTTAGGGCATTTAGTCCATAATACAAACTGTTCGCCGAATTTATGAAAAGCTCCTCTGTGGTAAAAGGCATAAATACTGCCGTAGATGATGAGGTTAGTCCTCTGTCAATTTCAATCTTATTTACCCCAAGAGGAAGTACACTGATTAAGCCCTGCTCTTGGGAATGGTCAAGCCTTTTTAACTTGCAATTATGCTTATTGGCAATAGAGCTGATTTGAGAAATGGTATTGTCCAGCTTTTGGATTGTCCTTGCAAAGTTCATAAAGATAATGGTTACAACAAACATTCTTTCATCTCTTGTCTGAAGGTCTTTTAAAAGACTTTTTACATCTTCTCCATAGGTAATTAAATCACTTGGAAGAATGTCCATATCATATCCCGACCTTACAGCCTTTTTGTTTTCCTCAATCTTCATCTTGTCAATATCGGTATTTTTTCTTTTAACCATCTTGATGGCTTCCGATTGTTCGATTGCCTTGATATGAAAAGAGATATTGATGTTATCGTCTATATCCAAAAACTCTGCAAGCATACGGTCGGAAAGCTCACTTGCAAGGATTTGAAAATGACTTGCCGCTCCGATAAACTTTCCAAACTTAAAATACCTTGACGGTGTAAAGTTAAATTCATCAGGCACAATATATGTCTTGGTACTTTCCTTTTTCTTTAAGTCTTTATATGAAAATTCAAAGGTCTTATTCGGATTTAAAACATCATGAAGTATCTTTAGTCTTTCCTCTCCGTTCAAGCTTTCTGCTCTTACTCCCATACTTTTAAGACTTGATAATATATCTATCTCCAGTCTTTCAAGTTTTGATGTTGCCTGCTCTAAATTATCCGCTTCCACCGTAAAGGTTACATACTTTGATTTTTTCAGTCCGTTATTTCCCTTTACAATCTGACTCTTGAGCATTTCTCGAAACTCAAGGCGTATATCGTCAAACCCGTCCTTTTTATCCGGTATTTGAATGGCTGATTTCATTTCTTCGTTTCTACCAAGCTGATTGATATATGAAAATTCGATGCTGATACTTGGATCAAAAGAATTAAGAAAGTTTGCAAACTGATTAAAAATCAAATCCCTATCTTCTTCTAAGGCAAGCTGATAGTTTATATCCTCAAAGGCGATACTCTTATTAAAATGCTTTTCATCAATCTGACATATCCCGCTTTTTAAAAGTCTAAGGTAGGGAATGGTATCTTCAACAGTGTATCTTTTCGGTTCTTTCCTAAAGATAAGGTCAAGTAATCCGCCCCTGTCTTTTTTAGACTTTCCCTTATTTTGCTTTAAGTCCTGTTTTTGACTTCTTAAATTCTTTTGGTTTTGTTCTAACTTTAGCTGCTGAATCTTTCTTTTGTCTTTCAAGGTAAACCTCCTTTCTCACTCTTTTTTGTCGCTGATAAAATTTATGAAGGTAAATATACTTAAAATATTTCTCAAAGCTAAGTCCGTCCTTTTCAAAAAGAGTGATGAAAAATATAGGGAGAGTGGACACAATGAGAAAGATAACTGCTATATCATTTGGAACTACCTTTCGCATAAATAAATAGATTGGTATTCCAATCATTCCTGCAATCGTAAAACCGATAAGCTGTCTTTTTGTCAGGTTGAATGCCACCTTTGTTTTTACCTTCTTTAAGTCTTTTGGGATAGGTACATACGCCATAACTTACCTCCCATCTTCTTTACCCTTTGAAAGCTCCTCTATATGCTCATATACGGAGCCAATTTCTTCCTGAATACTTGCAATCTGTTCATCTGTACTTCTGTTATATCTTTCCTGCATTAGACAAAAATCATTATGGCAGCGACCGATGTCTTTTGTTCTTTCTTTCAAGTCATTCACCTTGCTGTGAAGCCTGATTCTATCCATCACCGCCATAATACCTGTTCCAATTACTACTGCAATAAATACTGTTTTTCTTTTGTTCATCATATCTATCCTTTCTTTTAGTGTGCGTTTAATACGCTTTTGGCCAGTGTTCCGCTCTTTAGCATCATTAACCCCAGCAAAACCGCATATCCAAGTATCGTAAAGGTACTTGTGTGTATATCTGTTATCTGTATTGTCTTAACTAATACTGCGTATATTCCAAGACAAACCATTAAAAAGAGTCCTTGTAGTCCTATGGCAAATAAGCCTTTGATATAGTTCGTTCCAATCTGTCCCCACTCTTTGTTTCCCATAGTTGCAAATGGAATGGCTGAAACGGATGAGTAAACATATATCTCAAACATTCTTCCGTATACCACAAGCATAATCACAATAGAAATGACCTGTATTGCCACCTTTATGAGCGAGGTTTCAAAGAGTATCATGACAAGCTCTCCAAGACCTTTATCTTTTAAGCCTTCTACCATCGTTACAATCTGATCTCCGGAGATAACGGCAGAGGTATTGATAACCCCTGCCGCTTTATTTACCATGTGCTGTGCCACATCAAAGACTGCCATAGAAAACTGAAAAGCATGAGACACTAACCATACGGCAATCCACATCTTTATGATGTATTTGAAAAATTCAAAGGTATCCGTATCGTGCATATTGTTCTTTTGCATAACCATATTGATAAGCTCGATACAAAGGACTGCCGTAATGATTAGCCCTGCAATGGGAATGATAACGGAATCATTAATGCTTTTAATAAAGCTGAAAACCTGTCCGTTCCACCCCATCGGTGTCTTTCCCACATCCGTTGCAATCGCACCAACTTTATCGTTGATGTCAAGAAACATGGACTCAAGATTTGCTTGGATACCGCCCAGTAGAAGATCTTTGAAAAACTCCTCTATCTTGTCGAATATCCCAAACATTTAATTTCTCCTTTTCTTCTTACTTGAGTACATTTGCAAGAAGCGGAATCAGCTTTAATCCGATTAAGACGATACCACCTCCAGCCATAAGCTGCTTGATGCCTTGACTCTTGGCACCGGGATTGTCATTACCATAACCTTCCATCAGGTTAATTACGCCCCATGCTCCAAGTCCTGCACCTACTGCCATAACTAAAATCTTTAATACATTTACTGCCTGTGTAAAAAATTCCATAATTTATTCCTCCTCGTTTTCTTCTTTCTTTTCAATCTTGTTGTATGACTTCACAACAAAGTTTTTGTAAGTCTTTCCGTCTTTTTCACGCTTCTTGAAGTAACCAAAGATATGAATCAAATCGCCCTTTTCAAAGTCCTTTGCTTTCTCTGTTTTTTCTCCATAAGCGGCACAGTTGATATATTCCTTGCCTTTCCCATACTTTTTTACAAGCGTAAAGTTTACAACTTCAACAGCTTCTCCCTCTTTGTCAAAACTTGAAAAAGTTGGTTCTGCCAATAAGTTGGCATTGATGTTAATCATTTCTTGCTTCATTAAAAATTTCTCCTTTTCTTTTCAATAAAAAAAGCGATCGGAGTTTTTCTTTTCCAATCGCTGATACTCTTGCTATTTAGTTTTCCTTAGTGGGACTTCTTATCCTTACCATCTTTCCTCCTGATTTTGAGTAATAAAAAAGCAGCAAATCTATGTTCTTTAGACTTACTGCACTCTTGTAATAAGAGTTTCTCTATTTAATTTTGCTTTCCCTTTTCGCTTCATATAGCTCTCAATATCAAAAACATTCTTTTTATCATAGTCCTCAAGGAGCTTATAATTTTTGTGCTTTGTAATATCGAATTTATCCGACAAAAATGGTCTGACACCTCGAAGCTGAAAAATACATTTACTGCCATCCATAACCGTTATCTCATCTTGGCTCATCAGCTCTTTTCCTGTCTTTTGGTAATTGAGTCCATAACTATTAGCATTGGAGCGTGTTTCAGAAGTGTTATATAGATCTATCGTTTCCTTTCCAAGCGTTTCTGATAGCTCTTTAAGTGTTGTTTTCTCCTTTCCACCCAAGAATAGCGTGCTATCACAGTTACCTACAATGGTATCTGCATTGTCCTTGTAGATTGCCTTTAGCTGAGATTGTGCCTGCAAGATAATACTTGCTGAAATTTCTCTTGAACGGATTGTCGCAATCAATTTCTCAAATTTGGGAATTAAGCCTATATTTGCAAACTCATCAAGCAAGCATCTTACATGAACAGGTAATCGTCCTCCATATTCATCATCCGCCTTATCACAAAGCAAGTTAAATAACTGCGAATACATAATAGACACCACAAAATTAAAGGTATCATCTGTATCAGAGATAATAACAAAGAGTGCTGTTTTTCTATCTCCCAGTGTATCAAGCTCAAGTTCATCTTCTTTCATCAAGTCCCTAAGCTCTTGAATATCAAAAGGAGCAAGTCTTGCTCCACATGAAATAAGAATAGACTTCGCTGTTTTTCCAGCAGCAAGCTTATATTTCTTATATTGCTTGACTGCAAAGTGCGTAGGCTCTTTTTTTTCAAGTGCTTCAAAGAGCCTGTCTATCGGATTCATATAGGTTTCATCATCTTCCCTGACTTCTGAAGCATCTATCATATCCAGTAGTGTTGCAAAGTTCTTTTCTTCTCTTGGAGCTTCATAAAAAATATAACCTATCAAAGCCGTATAGTAGAGCTTTTCGGCTTTCACCCAAAAATCTTCTCCTGCTTTTTCTCCCTCTCCCTTAGTGTTTGCGATGATTGTCTGTACTAATTTGAGTATATCTTTTTCACTTCTGAGATAGGCGAATGGATTGTACTTCATGCTCTTTTTGAAGTTGATGGTATTTAAAATTTTTATCTCATAACCATTATCTTCAAGCATCTTGCCACACTCAATGACTATCGTTCCTTTAGGATCTGTAACACAATATGAAGAGTGCATTTGCATTAGGTTCGGTTTTACATAAAATCTTGTTTTTCCGGAGCCTGAACCACCAATAACAAGTACATTTTTGTTACGAGCATACTTTGGATTTGCCGGTCTGCCATTCATAGTTAATCGCTCAGTTTGAGTAAGCAAAATGTTATTTTGGAACTTTTCATCCACATAAGGTTCTATATCTTTTCTCGTTCCCCATCGGGCTGATCCATACTCTTTCCCCTGTCTGAACTTTTTTGCATTTTTGCCTTTGGTATAGACGATAAATTTAATTATAGCTGCCACTCCTACGCCCATTAAAATATCAGTTGGATGAATACTCGGAATAAAGCTCATAGTGTTAAGTTCCAATATTCCTTGGAAAATTTTGTCTATAATATCGCCACCTACATAACTTCTGACATGATGGGAGAAAATATTCCCTAAATAGAAAAATGCAAGATAGGGGATATTCTGCTTTAGAAACTTTGCCTTATCCTGCACCTTAAATAAGCCTTTGATGTCTTTTAGTATCTTATCTATCATAGGCTCTGCTCCTTTTGTTTATTCTTGACTTTATCTTTAGAAACAGTGTTCTTTGCCATCTCCTTGAACTTCTCAATATTTTTGTGAATGGACTCTTTCCTTTCCGTTTTCTTTTCTGATTTCGAAAGAGCGTGTTTAAAGGCTTTATCCATCACTTTCATGTCTTTTGCCTGAAAGAATACGGAGTATTTTCCGCTTTCTTTATCTTTCATCACAGAAAACTTTACCCCATACCGATTCAGTTCCTTTTTAAGTTCTTTAAGCTCTGCTTCTTCTACCGGAATTTCTTCAAGCTGTCCCTTTTTAACCATATCTTTGAGCTTCACTTCATTTCCTTTGCTACTAACGAGCTTTTCCAGTCCTCCGAGTTTCTCAGCCTCTTTCATCAGTTTCTTGAGTAAAGTCAAGAGAAGTTTTGCTGTTACTTTTCCGGCTTTCACTTCCATATTCAGCGTTTTTCTTGCAATTTCTTCATTGATCAAGTTCTCTCACCTCCAGTCAGTAATCTTTCTTTATTCCTCTTTAATTTTTCTTCCTGAATAACTTTTCTGTAATCTTCTCCAAGCACCATCACAGGAATACACATCTCAATAATTCTTGAGTAAATTCTTTGGTATTCCACACTCTCCGTACAGTTTTCAATTTGGCTGTATGAAAGATTTGTGGTAAAGATTGTTGGCTTATGCTTTAAGTACCTGTTATTCACAATGTTATATACCTGCTCTTTGGCATAGCTTGTATCTCTTTCAATTCCTAAATCATCTAAGATGAGAATGGAAGTGTTTACAAGGGACTCGATATATGCGTTTTTATCAAGGTCAAATCCGCCTTTTTGCAGTTCATTGATTATCTGTGAAAAGTTTCTAATCTTGACGTTTATCTGATATTGTTCAATCAGTGCATTGGCAATAGAGCAGGCAAGATAGGTCTTTCCGCTACCAACCGAACCATAGAACAGGAGTCCGATATTTTCTTTTCTCATCAGCTCATAGTCTTTTACAAAATTCTTTGCGATGATAAGACTCTGATTTTCTTTTCCCTGATAGTTTTCAAAGGTATATGCCCATTGAATCATGGATGTGAAGCAGATACTTTTTAATCTCTCGATTTCAAGCTGCTTTTGTCTTTCTTTTTCTTTCGCTTCCCTATCTCTATCGCATTTACAAGCTGTCTTAAATATCATCTGCTTTCCGAAAAATTCTAATGCTTTTCCATCTTTTCTTTCATGGCACACTTTACAGTAGGCGTGTCCGTCTTTGATGTATTCTTTTTCAGGATCAAAGCTATATTCCACATCTTCTATCATCACTTTTTCTAATTCTTTAATCATAAATGTACTCCTTTGTTATATTCCTCCCATGTAGGGATATTGGATGTTTTCTTACTTCCCTGATCTTTATAAAACCAAGAAAGGATTGTTGCTTTATGGTCTTTATATGTCTTTCCGGTACTTTGAAGATAGGTTGATAGTCTTTCAATGTAGTTATCAAGCTCTCCTGCCATTTTTATTTGTAATTCTCCTATGTCTTCGTCCTTTAAAAAGACATTTTGAAATGTTCCAAGTCCGCTTTTCCCAAAACTATATTCTCTCTTACTATACTTACTCTTATTATTCTCTATATAGTTAGAGTCAACATTTTGAACTTCCTGAAGTTCATTTTCTTTACTTCTGAGGTTAAAATCTCTTACTTCTGAAGTTAAGTTTTTTGACTTCTGAAAGTCATTTTCTTTTACCGCTATTATGCTCATAAAGTCTTTGACATAAATGACATTCGGCTTACCAAGTCCAAGCCTTACTCTTTCAATCAGTCCTATTCCTTTTTTGCTGTCTAACTCGTCCAATGTTTTTATAGCTGTCGGCTTTGAGATATTTCTTCTTCTCATAATTTCTTCAACAGTAAAATAGATAAATACTCTACCTTCCTTGTCCACCCAGTTATTCTTAAAGGACATTCCTGTGCGTTTCAAAAGCATGGAGTATAGGATAATGGCTTCAGCAGACAGTCCCTTAAATTCTTCTCCGTCTACCAATATTTCAGGCACTTTTAAAAAGTTAAATCTTTCCGCTTCTCTGTTATAGAAATAGTCAAAGTCCATGCAGGATCACCTCCCTCCTTAAAAATTTGCAAAGAAAAAGACGATAGTTTTTTCTCTATCGCCTTTGGTAACCATTTTTATGAAATTTTTTAGATTGATTTTATTGCTTCATTGATACCTTGTAAAAAAGCTATAACTGCTGCTCCAACCATCGGTATTCCGTATGGACTAACTAAGAATCCAATAATCAATGCTTCGATTCCGATGGTAACTTCTTTTTGCAGAAAAGAGGCAATTGCTCCAAATATGCAAAACATCATCAGCAAATATAGTAGGGCTGTTCCAATACCAAGTAGAAATGTCAGAAATGCTGTGAGGATACTTAACACCAAGCTAATTGGAAACAAGATTATTTTTATTATCCATCTCATCATTTAGTAGTCCTCACTTTCTAAAGCATTCTTTGTATCTCCACACACCATATCAATGCAAACATTCACATCAATATAATTTTTTAAGACTTTTTTTCGTCCTCCCTCTCCGTCTTCTACAAATACATAATGCTTGTAAAACTGCTTAAAATGCAGTATTTTCACGATTTCACTCTTTGTATCAACGCTATGCACTCTACATGCATTGTCTTGGCGAACATATCCACGAGCTTCACATTCTCAACTTCAAATCCATTTTCTGTTAACATCTTCAAATCTCTTGCGAGTGTTGCTGGGTCACATGAGATGTAGACGAGTTTCTGTGCGGTAGATTTGATTATTGCTTCGACGACTTTCTCATCCATTCCTTTTCGTGGTGGGTCGACGAGGATTATATCGAAGTGTTCTTGTGTGAGTTTTCCTACGACATTTTCTGATTTTTCTTCAATAAACTGAATGCTTTCTAAGTTGTTTAGTTTTTTGTTTTCGTTAGCATCTTTTACTGCATCTTTTACGACTTCGACTCCGATTGTGTTGTTGCCATTTCCGATATACATTGTTGTGGTTCCGATTCCGCAATATAGGTCTAGTATTCTATCATTTGCCTCTGCATTCATCATTTGTTTTGCTGTGTCGTAGAGCAAACTTGTGTTGTATTTGTTTACTTGGAAGAATGATTTGGGGCTGATTATGAATGATAAATCTCCAATTTTATCTACAAATTGTTTCTTCCTATAAATCAAATCAAAATTTTTCTTTTTCTCATAAATTTCTACGATGCTTTCTACAGATTTTAAATTTTCTAGCAATTTATCTGATAAATAATCCAAGGAGATTTGGATATCGTCGTTGTAATTGGATCTGATTTTGATTTCCGACACGCCGTTCAAATCGTGATTTCCCAACCAATTTATCATTTCATTTATTGCTTTTGATGCGATTTTACAAGTGGATATTTGTGTTAGGTTGTGTGTTTTTCTATTGTAATATCCTAGTTTTCCATTTTCCACTTTCAAATCTACTTTGTTTCTGTAATAATACTCAGCATTTGTGAGTATGTCGACATCTTTTATATCTAATTTTGCGATTCGTTGCAATTTGTTGAGTACGGAATCTTTTTTGATTTCCAATTCTTTTTCGTATGTAATGTCTTGCATGCTACATCCGTCA
>OGSY01000402.1_pt1 | contig 23243 bp, 20 predicted proteins | sample 1574281 | NCBI WGS metagenome assembly OGSY01 (sample SAMN03295855, study PRJEB24534) | human gut metagenome | isolation source: fecal sample 5 from infant 8 | host: Homo sapiens | place: USA: Pittsburgh, PA | collected 2014-07
TATATAAATAATAATTAAAAGAGATAGTCCAATAAAAATGTAAAAATATATGCTTTTTAATTTCATTTTTTTTAGATACAAAAAAGGCAAAAATAATATTAAAAAAATAGATGACTTATGAAATAAAAATGCTAAAAATAAAAATAATATAAATTTTAAACTGTTAAATCTATAAACTATATAATAAATCGCAATCATAGCAAACCCGATAGCAACTGACTGCCTAGTATATCCCATAGAAACAACAACAATAGCATATGGGAATAAAATTATAAGACCCACCAATGGATAGTTCATCTTACTTAAAAAAAAGAATACACAATAAAAAAACAATATTGCGCATAGAAAATTAACAAAAACTATATCAAAATCCATCTTGTAGGCTAATATATTTATTATGCTATAACCAAAATCTGTTGAGTATAAATTTTTATTTATGGTATTAAACATACTTACATAATTATCCCAATCACAGCCTATCTCATATCTAAAACCAACAAAAAATAGTAAAAACAATATAAAAGTTAAAAAGATAAAATGCGATACTTTATTTGGTTTTAATGAGAAAAAACTAAAAAAAATCAAGAGACAAAAAATTGAAAAATAAATCATATCAACTTAACAACTCATTATAAATTTTAGAGATATCACACCAATAGTTATAGTATTTATTTTCCCATAACTTTCTTGCTCTTAAACCAAATTTACTACATTTATCCAACGATACTTTATCAAAAAATTCCAACAACGACTCTTCGTCTTCATTTAGTGCAAAACCTGTATCAAATTCCAAAACCATATCTCCTGGTGGTGTTCCAATAGTTGTCAAGAGAGGTCTTCCTAAAAATAAATGCTCATAATATTTATTTGGCGATGCATATAGATGATTTTTTATTGTTTTATAATACATCCCAACGATTAGATTAGAATTCGACATTATATTCAAAGCTTTGCCATAGCCAACAGGACCAAAGTATATTATGTTTTTAAATTTCAAAGAGGCGCTCTCTATAGTCTTTCTTAATTCCCCATCACCGGCAATATGCAAGACTATTTTTTCTGGATATTCTTTTACTGCATTTATTAAATTTTCCAAACCTCTATTATCTCTCTCCAAAATTCCAACATAACTAACAACAATAGGCACGCTATTTCTCATCTCTTTATAGACAATATTATCACTATATGGAACATTTTCAATTATTAAAGGTGAGATGTTTTTCAATCCTAACTGTTTTACTCTGCAAATATCAGGTAGTATTAATTTATCAGCCATCAAGCAAGAAAAATATTCTAATTTATCTATAAAAAAAGATATAAATTTTGGCATTTTTCTTGCGTCTGTGTATTTGTCATATATATCAAATATCAGATTTTTTCTAAAAAATAATTTGAAAAATAAAGCTGGCAAAACAGTATCAAAATCAACTGAATGTATATTTTTATACTCTTTTTTATATTTAAATAGAATTTTAAAGATAAAAATATTCCACAAGATTAATTGGAAAATATTTTTTATTCCCCCACCTATTGGAGCGGGCTTATTATAAATTATCTCGTTGTCTTTAAATTTGGAAGTATTGTTTTCTCTATCCCAACCAACAACTAAATAATTGCTATTTGACTTTTTTAAGATGTTGATATATCGTTGCAATCTTGAATCTGTATCTGGCAATTGACTTCTAATAAAAATAATTTTATACATTATCTTGAGCCATCTCTTTCAAAAAACCAACTATCTTTTCACAAGCCTTGCCATCGCCATAAGGGTTAGAGGCTTTGCTCATTTTTCCATATTCATTTTTATCATCAATCAACAATTGCGTAGTTTTTACAATTTTTTTTATACATGTTCCAACTAGCTTGACAGTTCTTGCATCTACTGCTTCTGGTCTTTCAGTTGTGTTTCGCAAAACCAAAACAGGCTTTCCTAAACTTGGCGCTTCCTCTTGCACTCCACCACTATCAGTTAGCACCAAATAAGACAGACTCATCAAATATGAAAATTCCAAATAGTCCAAGGGCTTTATGAGATAGATATTGGAAATTTTGCTAAGTATTTTGAAAACAGGTTCTTGAATATTGGGGTTTGGATGCACAGGATAGATAAATTTAATATTTTGATTGTTTTGTGCCAAAGTTTTGATAGCATGACATATATTTTCTATACCGTTGCCAAAATTCTCTCTTCTATGAGCAGTTACTAGAACAAATTTATCTTTTTTAATATCTATTTTATCATCTAAGAAATGTTTTATTTTCCCATAAATCTCTTTTTCTAAATTTAAATCACTTTTTATTTTATCAAGCACCCAAAAAAGCGCATCAATGACTGTATTGCCTGTTACTAAAATATTATTTTTATCAACATTTTCTTTTAGTAAATTTTGCATCGCTTTGTTTGTGGGGGCAAAATGAAATTTAGTAAGCTTGCTTGTTAGAACTCTATTTGCCTCCTCTGGAAAAGGATTGTAGATATCATATGTCCTAAGTCCTGCTTCAACATGGCAAATTTTAATCTGCTTGTAAAATGCAGCCAAACTAGAGGCAAATGTCGTTGTAGTATCTCCATGAATAAAGACAAAGTCTGGTTTTAAATCATCAAAAACTTTTTTTATTTGAAGCAAAATATTGGAGGTTATATCGTATAAGTCTTGATTTTGCTTCATTACATTTAGATCATAATCCGGCTTTAAATCAAAAATTTCCAAAACTTGATCTAACATCTCTCTATGCTGGGCTGTGACACAAATTTTTGTATCAAATTTATTATGTTTTTTAAACTCTTTTACCAATGGCGCCATTTTTATGGCTTCTGGACGGGTACCAAAAATAATTAAAATTTTAGTCATAAATCAACCTTTAAATTTAATACCAAAAATTTTTTAGAAAGCTCTTTTTGTTCTTTAATGATTTCATTAACTTTTTTATAATTTATATTTTTTTTACTAAAATTATTGCAATCTATAATTCTATCAAATAAATCAAACATTTCAAATAAAGAATAAAATCTATCAGCTCCTCTTTCTTTATTTATAAAAGCATAAAATGGTTTATTAAATAAAATCGAAAAAACACATCCATGAAATGAATCTGTTATTATCGTGTCTGCTTCATAAATGCTCTTAAGCCACTCTTCAATAGATGGTGTATTTTTACGATTTCCACCATCATTTACCTCATAAATTTCTAAATTTTTATCTTTTGCAAAGTTATTGATAAGTGTTTGCTTTTCTAAACTTTTGTCTAATACATAAGCAAAAATTCTACCTTTTGAATTTGATGTTTTTACATCTTTAAAAAGTTTTTTGTACTCATCTATTTCAAGCATCATGGTTGGATCTAAAACCCAAGTTGCATCAACTCCAAAAGTTTCTTTGCATACCTTTATACCGCTCTTTTCTCTAACAGAAATGGCTTTAAATTTCTTTAAATTTCGTGAGTGTAAATTTACCTTATCCCCTTTATATTTTGAACCACCAAAAGAAGCAGCATATGAAAGCTTTATAACATTGTCATTTAAAAAACCCAATGAAAAATCATTTTGAAAAGGCTTGAAATATCCAGGTCTAAAAACCTGATCGCTTCCTACTATGCAAGCATCAAATTTTTCTTTAATACATATTTTTTCTAATTTTACACTACTAAAAATTTCACCGGTTTTTGGAAAAATATATCTATCTATAAAACTGGCCATTTGTTTTGTTCTCTTGATTGGAAGTGTAGGGTTTTCGTATTTTACCATAAAAAGCCCCAATATATTTTTTATGATAAATTTAAAATAAATTTTAAAAGTAATTTTTCTTTTTAAATTTATAAAAATCGGTTCATACCCTAAATTTTTAAGCAATTTTACTAGTGCAAAAGCTTGCAAATTTCCACCATAATTATTTGAAAGTGGCAATGTCATAACCGCTATTTTCATAATCTTGCCTTTATTTCTCTTATTATTTTTTTTATAATTCTTATTGGAAGTATTGATATCCTATATATACTATTTTTTTTACAATACTCATCAAGATGCTTAAAGAAGTTGTCATAATCCTTGTTGCTGTTTTTTTGCAATTGCAACCTTGCTTTTGTTATGTAGTCCAGCTTGTTATTAAAATATTTATTTTTAGCATTGACTACCATTTTTTGAGATGCATAAACTTGCTTGTAATCGTAAATTTTACAATGAACCAAATCATCATCAATATTTTTTAAAATATCTTCTATTTCTTGATTTCTAGAAATTATAAGCGAGTGGCCGCGCCAATCTTTTGTAAATTTTGGAAGCCAAGCATCCATAAGAACAACATCTGCACAAAGAGCAAATGTATCATTACAGTTATTACAAGAAAGTGGTGTAAATGCACGAGATGACCAAAAAGTATCAGGTGATGTTTTACGATTACTAACAGATAGCCAATCGTCAATATACATCTGCCCATCTGTTGATGTAAATTTAAAAGCAAAATTTGAACTTGGTCTTTCTTTAATTTTATATCTAAAATCAATATGCTTGAGTTTTTTATGAGTTTTAAAATTCAAATCAGCCAATGTTTGTGTAAATTTCTTACTTTTTAATTGACCACAAACAAGTCCTATAACAAATTTTAATCTTTTCCTTATCTTTGGATTTGTCTTTTGAGCCAATCTAATGGCTTTTGCAAAACATGGTAAAGCCGTAATTGCGTAAGAAAAATCATTTTTTATAATATATTTTAAAACATCTTCCATATTTACAGGATAATAGGCTGACTTTTTGCTTTTTTTCAAATCTGAAATATTATCAAAAACACTCATTTTAAACAGCATTTCTGGATTGTTATTTGGCTCTACTGCTATTATTTTATCAACTTTTTTTTGATTTAAAAGCTCACTAAGTATATAATACCCGGCTCCGCCGCTTGCACTTTCAATCCTAGAGCTTTCATCTTTAATAAAAAATTCATAAGTATTGGTAAAATTTCCTATCTCTTTATAAGAATTTTTAGTGTTATATAAATCTTTTGATATTTTGCTTTCCAGTAAATCTTTCTCATAAAAAGGACAAACTTTAAGACAAATGCTGCATTTTTTAAGACATCCCGGAGATTCGTATGGCTCATATAAACCACTATCATTAAATTTCATAATTAAGACATTAACAGGACAAGTTCCGGCACAAGCGCCACAGCCTATACATCTATCCTTTTCAATTTTTACAACTAATACATTTGGTTTCAAAGCGTCCTCTTCTTAATTTTAACTAACAAGGATAAAAATATCTCTTTTTCATAATCATTAAAACAAAATTTAAAGCAAATTGTAATATAAAAAAAGCTAAAAAGCAAAATTTTCAATATAAAAACAAATAAACCATTAAAACTTACATAGCCTAACAATATAAAAAAGATAAAAAAAACAAAAAATTGAGGTATGATAATTTTTAAAATTTCTTTCCAAAACTGGACGATATTAATTCCAATTTTTTTATAATAATACCAGTTTATACACAGTCCATTTACCAATAAAAACATAATAGCTACACTAAAAGCAACACCAAAATATCCATAAATTTTAACTGTATATACAGATAAAATAATTGTAAAAAATGAACCTATAAGAGTAGATATAGCTTTAAATTGGTATTTATTTTTTGCTTGCATAATACTAAGACCTAAATTTTGAATTAGTGGAATAGACAATGGAATCATTATAATAAGCGTTAACAGATAAGTATCGATATACTCCTTGCCAGCCCACAACTTGATAAACTCCTCCCCAAACAGTACAAAGCCAAACAAAACTAGAAATATTATATATCCTTGGAGCCTGCCTATTTTAATCATCTCTTTTGTTAAAATGCTATTTGATGTGTTTTTTGCCACCATTTGAGATATTTTAGGTAAAAATACTCCGCTAATTGCTGTAGAAAGCACCATAAACATACTATTTATAAGTATTGATATAGCAAAAACGGATATTTCTTCTGCTCCCAGAAAAGCACCAATAATAAATTGCCCAGAGTTCCAATTAATCTGATCAACAATCATACCTATAAAAATAAATACTGAATAGTTAAAAACAACCTTTAAGGCTTTGTGGTTAAATTTTGATATATTTATTGGTATATTTATATGCTTTTTATAGTAAATAAAAATAGTAAAAAAATAAAATAAATTTAAAAGTGTAATAGTTAGTATCATTTCAACCGATTTATATCCACATAAAATAACTATTGTTGATGCTAAAGGTGTTAATGCCGATCTTAAAATAGACATTGTTTTATTAAAAATAAATTTTTCATATGCATTTAAAATGGAAATAAAGATATTCACAGGTATTGATATGACTATATTAAAAATAAGAATGCAAGTTATGATTTTAAGAGTTTTAACCTCATAAACAGTCATTGAATTTTGAAAAATGTTGTCTATATTTATATAAAAAATAATGCCTATTATACAAGCTATACAGCTCATAAATAAATAAGTTACAAAAACAGTTCCATACAAAATATTTTGCTTTTCTTGTTCGTTTTTAGCCAAAAATTTGGATGTAAAAACTACTACAGCGTTTCCAAACCCAAGATCAAGTATAACCAAATAGTTCATAATACTTAAGGCTAGAGAATAAAGTCCAAATTCACTTTGACCTAAGCTTTTAATTAGAAAAGGTGTATAAAAAAGCATAATTAAAGTATTTAAAAAAATATTTATATATGTTAATACAGCTCCTACTTTACGCTCACTTACGGAAATTATTTTACAATCCATAGGTCTAATACTAAATATATACTATTTTATATTCTTTACGATATTGTAAATCAAAACACCAAAAATACTTACAAAAAGTCCAATAAAGCTTAAAATAGCTATTATTAAAATATTTTTATTTTTTTCAGGTGTTGTAGCAATAGATACAATCTTTGTATCAACAAAACCTTCATTTATATCATCTTCTAGATATTTTTTTTGGTTCAAAAGATTTTCTAAAGACATTTGAGTATCATATAGCTTTTTATTAGCATTTGACAATGAAGTGGTTATCATATTATTTCTATATTGTATCAAAGATGACAATCCATAGTCACTTCCGCCTATTTGAGTTGTGTACGTAGAGCCTAATTGTTTAGTATCTTTTTCAACTAGTATTTTTGTAATTTGTTCAATTTTATTATCAATTTTTGGAGCTTCTTCATTTATAGTTTTGATTTGAGAGACGGCATCTTCTAGGACAATATCTTTAGTATCATTGATATTTTTGTTTAAAATATTTAAATCCATATTTTTTTTCATCATGCTATATTCTAATTTTTTTCTATTACTTATTATAATTGGTTTTAAAATTTCATTTATTTTTTGAACAGATTTATCATCATAAGCACCAACTAAACTAATAGCATAAAAGCCTTTCCCTAATGACTTCTCGATATTATCTCCTTTATCTGTTAGATTATTATCAACATATAAATTCTTAAAATTAGTTTCATTTTTATCAAAAATAGACATTCCGTTGGCTAAAACATCACCTCTAAACTCAGAAAAATCACTAATATACTCTTTTTTATTATTATTAAAAGTATGACCTACTTCAACTATTGCAGTTGTTTTAAACCATTTTGTTGCCATAAAAGAATATGCGACCCCCAAAAGCATAAAACAAATCGTTACACCAATAATTTGAAATTTATAATCAAACAGTGTCCTAAAAACCTCACTTAAATCAATCTCATCATCTTTAATTAAAATTTCTTCTTTATTCAAAATATTTTCCTAAAATTAAATTTAGATAGTTTATACTATTTACTCTTAAAAGATATTTAAAATGTATTTAAAAACTACAAATTATCTTTTATCTCATTTACAAATTTGATAAATTTATCCTCTATCTCGTTTTTTAAGCCCTCATCTGTGCTTTCAAATCTTGCTACTAAAACCGGCGTTGTATTGCTAGCCCTAAGTAACGCCCAAGCATTTTTAAAATGCACTCTAACGCCATCTATTTCTATGACTTCTAAAATTTCAGGCAAGCCAAGTTCGTTTAAATGTTCTTTAAAAACTTCAATTATTTTAAATTTATTTTCTTCATTTACTTCTATTTTTATCTCATCAGTGCTATAAATTTTAGGAAGTTTATTAAGCTCAGCCTCTAAATTTATACCATCTTTAATAAGTTCTAAAACTCTCATCATCGCATAAATTGCATCATCGAATCCAAAATATCTATTTTTAAAGAAAATATGTCCACTAACTTCAGCTCCAAGATCAAAATCACCATCTTTTAGTATTTTTTTAATATTACTATGACCAGTTTTACTCATAAAAGTTGTGCCAAATTTATTAATCTCTTCATAAATGCTTTGTGAAAACTTCACTTCTCCAACGATTTTAGGATCTTTTAAATTAAGAGCAAAAAGATACGCTAATTCATCGCCCTTTATATTTTTATTTTTAGTTAAAACTGCTATTCTATCACTATCACCGTCAAATCCAAAGCCTATCTCAAAACCATCATTTAATTTTTCTTTTAAATCTTTTAAATTTTCTTCCACGCTTGGATCTGGGTGATGATTTGGAAAATTTCCATCAGGCTCGGGATATAAAATTTCCATATTTAAAATTAGGTTTTCTTTTAATTTTTCCAAAACAATTCCCGCTGTTCCATTGCCTGCGTCACTTACTATTTTTAAATTTAAGTTTTTTAAATGCTCAAAACTTTTTGTTAAATATTCAATATATGGAGTTAAAACATCAAATTTATTGGTTTTAAAATTATCCTCTATTTTAATATCATTATCTATTGCATTTTTAACTTTTGTTTTTAAAATTTGAAGATCTCTTCCAAAATAACTATCCTTAAAAATTGTCACTTTAAATCCATTATAATTTTTAGGATTGTGTGAGCCTGTTATCATAATATTTGCATCAAAAAAATCTTTAAAAACACTAAAATATCCAACTGGAGTTGGAAGCATTCCTATATCAAAAATTTTAATTTCAGCTTTATTTAGACCGCTTACTAGCCAATTAAAAAGGCTATTTGCACTAAGTCTTGCATCATATCCTACACTTAGAGTTTTAACCCCCCTATTTTTCATCTCAAGCCCAAGTTCATAACCAATAGCCTTAACTGAAATTTCATTTAATTCAGTTTCAAAAATACCTCTTATATCGTATTCTCTAAAAATATTTTCTATCATAAATTTCCTTTTTTATTTTTGGAATGGAAATTATATATAAAATTAATTAAAACTTGGTAAAGTTTTAATTTCTACTCTTGTAAAAGCGCATCAATAGGATTTAATTTACTAGCATTTTTTGCAGGTAAATATCCAAAAATAGTTCCTACTAAGCATGATGACATTAAAGCAATAATTGCTGGCATTGTACTAAATTTCATATAAAAATTTCCACTTAAAGAGTTAAATAAATAACCAAAAGAGTAAGCTGTTAATAATCCTATAATGCCTCCAATAATGCATAAAATTATAGCCTCTATTAAAAACTGTATTAAAATATCGCTTTCTTTTGCTCCAATTGCCATTCTTATGCCAATTTCTTTTGTTCTTTCACTCACGCTTACTAGCATTATATTCATAACGCCAATTCCCCCAACTATCAATGAAATCAAAGCAATTGATGAAATTAAAAGCCTCATCGTAGCCATTGTGCTTTCAACTGTTTTTTTGATAGTATCTGAATTTCTTGTAAAAAAATCTTTTTTTCCATGCTTTTGAGTTAAGATAGAAACTATAGCCTCTTCTGCAAATTGGGCATTTGTATCATCTTTTACTTTGACCGTGATACTATGAATATGCCTATCACCTGTGATTTTATTAATAACAGTTGAAAAAGGTGCGTAAAGTCTTAAGTTATCACTTCCGCCAAATGCATTTTCATCTTCTTTTGCAATGCCTATTATTTTAAGTGGTTTTTGATTAAAAAATATATTTTTTCCAAGTGGATCTTCATCTTTAAAAAATGAATTTTTTGTATTTTGATCTATAATAACAACTGAGCTTGAGTTTGCTATATCACTTACTTCAAAGCTTCTTCCAGTTTGAATTTCTATACCATTAACTGCTAGAGAATTTACCCCGCCACCTCTTAAATTTGCATTTAAACTTAAATTTTTATAAGTTATCACACCACTTGTTGAAGTATTTGGTGTAGAATAATCTAAATAATTTTGCATTCCTAAAATTCTTGAGTCATCTACGCTTAAGCTTTTTACCTTTCCAGCTCTTAAATCACCAAAATTTTTTCCAGGATAGATATTTATAGTATTTGTTCCAATTGCTCTAATTGATGATAGAATTTTTTCTTGTGAACCCTCGCCAAGAGCCACAACACAAATAACAGATGCAATTCCTATAATAATTCCAAGCATTGTTAAAAAAGATCTTAATTTATGAGAAAAAATTGAGCTTATAGCCATTTTTAAAGCTTCTAGAAATTTGTATCCAAAAGATGATTTGTTTTTATTTTTATCTAAATTTTGTATAGTAGATTTTTCGTTTTTCTTAGTTTCGTCATTTATAATTTTTCCATCTTTTATCTCAATTATCCTATTTGCGTAATTTGCAACATTTTTATCATGCGTTACTAAAATTATTGTATGTCCGTTTTTATGCAAATTTGACAAAATTTCCATAACCATAATGCCACTTTTACTATCCAAAGCTCCAGTTGGCTCATCAGCTAAAATAACTTCTCCGCCATTTATTAAAGCTCTTGCTATACTAACTCTTTGTTGCTGTCCTCCACTTAATTGGTTTGGTTTACTATAGGCTTTTTCTTTTATATCAAGCTTATCAAGTAGATTTAAGCCTTTTGTTTTTCTATCTTCTAAGCCTTCATAAATACCTGGCAAACAAACATTTTCAAGTGCAGTTAAATTTGAAATTAGATTATATCTTTGAAACACAAAACCAAATTTTTTTCTTCTAAGACTTGCTTTTTCATCACTTGAAAACTTGCTTATGTCTTTATCATCAATATAGTATTTTCCACTACTTTGCGTATCTAAGCAGCCAATTATATTCATTAAAGTTGATTTTCCACTTCCACTTTGTCCAATTATGGCTACAAATTCACCCTTTTTAATCTCTAAATTTATATCATTTAGAACTTGGACTTTACCAAGATTAAAATTTTTATTAATATTTTCAAGTTTTAGCAAAACTACATCCTAGTATTTCTTCCACCAGGGTGTGAAATTTTATGATTTTTTCCAGCTTGATGGGCCTCACTATTTAAAATAATATCATCGTTTTGACTAATGCCACTTTTAATTTCACTATAAAATCCATCACTAATTCCAACTTTTACCTCTTTTTTAATTGGCTTTTCATCTTTTAAAATTTTTACAAAAAACTTATCGCCTTCTTTTATAATTGCATTTTTTTGCAAATAAATTGCATCTTTTACCTCTTCTATAACTATTTCATTTTCAGTAGTCATGCCTATTTTTAAAAAATTATTGCTATTATCAACTAAAATTTTTGCATAGTAATAAACAGCTTCATTTTTTTGTGAGTTTTGTGTGTTTTTTACACCATCACTCAAAGTCGTCATTGCAGGATCAATGCTTGAAATAATTCCATCAAATTTTTTATTTGGATTAGCTAAAATCGAATATCTTACTTTCATTCCGGTTTTTACTTTAGGCAAATCGCCCTCAGCTATTTGCATATTTATCTCAAGTTTTGAAAGATCGGCTATTTGAACTATTAAAGGGGTTGTCTGATTTGCATTTACAGTTTGCCCCTCTTTTGCAATTGTTGAAATCACAACACCATCAAGCGGGGATAGAATTTGTGTATAGCCTAAATTTGTCATAGCCGTATCAAGAGCAATTTGATTTTGTAAAACTCTAGCTTTTATTTGTGAAATTTGAGCTATTTTTAAAGCAACTAAATCATACGCATCATCCAAAGCTTCTTTTGAAGTTGCATTTTTTTTATAAAGAGTTTTTTGTCTTTTGTATTTTGAGTTTAAGATTTTTAATGAAATTTCACTTGCGTTTAAATCAGCTAGCAAAATTTCATTTTCTGCTTTTAGTTTTCCAACTTCATTACTCTGTTTAACAGAATCAATCTTGGCAATAATTTCACCTTTTTTTACAATATCACCTGTTTTTACAAAAAGTTTTTGAATTTGTCCACTAACTTGAGCTCCAACATCTATTAAATTTTGCGCACTAACCTCGCCAGTTGCAACCACAACATTTGCAAAATCCCCCTTTGCTGGCTTAATAGTAAAATAATCAACCTCTTCTTTTTTATTAAAAAACTTAAAACAGGCTAAAACAACAAGTAAAATTACTATAAAAAATATCCACTTTTTTTTCATAACTCTCTTTTCATATTTTATTTTATCATTATTTTAAAAAGATGATACTACTAAAATGTAAATAATATATAAAATTAACTGTTTTTTAGACCATAATATCTCATTATTTTTTTATGAATGAGTAGCGAAAGATAGATTATACCACCACCAATTATAAGTTTTAAAATATCAGCTTTTGCTCCAAAAAATATTAAATTTACCAAAATAGCAGTTGGGATTAAAGCGTTATTCATAATAGCCAAAATTCCACTATCAACTTCGCAAGCTCCTTTGTTCCATAAGAAATATCCAACTGCACTAGCTCCTATGCCAAGCCATAAAATAACTAAAATTTGAGTTAAATTAAGAGTTGTTTTTGAACTATCTCCAAAAATCAAAAATGCTATAAAGCAAGGTATTATGGCTCCTAAAAAGAAAAATCCAAAATTATGCATTTGATCTTTAAGTCCTTTTTTTTCAAGTATAAATTTATAAGCGCTTTGACCAAAACCAAAGCAAATATTTGCTCCTTGAATAAGTAAAAAACCTTTTAAAAATCCCTCATTTATATTTCCAAATTTAATTATAAAAGCTCCAAATACTGCAAGCCCAACGCTTAAAAGATAAAGTTTTCTAAATTTAAAACTAAATAAATCATAAAAAATAGTAACATAAAAAGGAGTAAAAATAGTAAATAATGCAACTTCAACAACGCTTAAATATGAAAAACTTGCATAATAAAACAGATACATCACACCAATTTGAAAAGCTCCTATAAATGCTGTTGTAAAAGCTAATTTAGGATTATTAAACCTCATAAATGGTAAAAAGCAAATTAGTGCAACACCAACTCTTAAAAGTGCCAAAAATGTGCTATCAACACCTTTTAAACAAACACCGATCAAACTAAAACTAAAAGCCCACATAATGGTAACAAAGATGAGTTTATTCATATTTTTCCCAAATTTAAAATTTTCGCATAATTATAAAAAGTTAAATTAAATAAAAACAAAAGACATAAAAATGTCTTAAAAATTATCTATCATAGACCAAAAAGGAGGGTTAGATGATCTCTTATGAAGTTAGCATAAAGCGTGGTGATTTACTTGATGAAAAAGCTGATATTTTAGTAAATCCATCAAATACTCTAATGTTACTTGGAAGCGGTGTTTCAAGGGCATTTTTTTGTAGATGTGGCGGCGGAGAGCTTGAATGTTTGATGCAAGAAAAGCTTAAAAACAGCTCTTTAAAACCAGGTGAAGTTGTAAAAACCATATCAAACAATGAAAATTTCGCTCATATTTTTCACGCAGCTGTTTTAAACTATACATTTAAAAATCTGCCAAAATATCCAAATTTAGATGTTATTAATAATATTTTAAACAATATCGATAATGAAATTCTAAAATATGGCAAATTTGACATTAGGCTTGGAATTCCTCTCATTGGATGTGGCATTGGCGGACTTAGCAAAAAAGAGGTGATAAATTTGTATAAAAAACATTTTGTTAAAAACAGCAGTGCAAATATAAAGTGCAAAGTTGTGATATATGGATATACAAAAGAGGATTTTAATCTAATAAATGAAATTTTTAAAAAGGATATATAATGCAAAATTTAGCTAAATTTCGTTCTATTTCAGATATGCATGAGTGGGCAAAAGCAAATAATGCTCTAAATTTCAGAACTTATAAAGAAATTTATGAGTTAAAAATAAAAATTTATGATGAGATTGTAAAAAATGATGTAAGTCATTTAGTAAGTCTTAATGGGCTTTTTGATGATGAAAAGTTGGTGGAGTTTATAAATCCTAAAATGATCTTGTTTTTATCTATCTCAATACCAATAACACTTGCTCATCTAAGGATAGAATACGCACATAATGAAAACTGGAGAGAGGAGATGAATGATGAAAATCGTAAAAAATCTTACAATACAAATGATCTATATGATGATTATTTTGATTTAAAAGAGCAGTATAAATTTATAAATTTAACCCCTAGAGTTCCTAAAAATCCAAAAGATTTTAGAAATGGAAATATTGTAGCAAAACATGGAGCATATCAAACAGATCTTCATTGGCTATGTCAAAAAGAAATAGGACTTCTTGCTGAAATGCTAAAAGAAAGCAGATACTTAGTCTCACAAGTCTGTTCAATGAGCTCCAATATAACTTTGCAAATTTTACAAAGAAGGTTGGAGTCTGATTTTTTAAAGTATTTGGAGAGGTGAAATTTAGTCTATCCTAGAAAAACTAGGATAGGTTATTGTTATAATATAATTACATTAAAAAATTGAAGGAGATATAATGAAAACTGGTGCTATTTTTTCAAAAGATAGAAAATATAGATATGTTCTTACTAGAATATGGTCTAACAAGAGTGAAGAAGATGCTAAGATGGTTACTTTTATAGGATTTAATCCATCTACAGCTGATGAAAATGAAAATGATCCAACCATTACAAGATGCATTAATTTTGCAAAATCTTGGGGATATGATGGACTTTACATGATAAATTTATTTGCCTATGTTTCCACATCTCCAGATGAATTAAATAACGATAACATTGATCCAATTGGAAATGAAAATGATAAATTTATAGCCAAATATACAAAAAAAGCTAATAAGGTAGTTTGTGCTTGGGGAAACAATGGTTCTTTTAAAAATAGGAGTAAAGAGGTTTTATCAAAGCTTAATGAAAAATATTGTTTAGTATTAAATAAAACTGGCGAACCAAGGCACCCATTATATGTAGCAGCAGATACAAAATTAACAGCGTTTTAACGCTATTAATTCAATATTTTACTATCCTTGTTTTGTCTTTAACAAACATCTCTGTTTTAAGAGGTCAAAATACTCATCTGCGCTATTTACATCTAAAAATTTCATACTTCTTTTTACTGATTCAAAATCACCAATTGTTATATTGCTTAGCTCTAGAAATAAGTTTAAAAGCTCCTGGCTTGGCTTAAAGCCTAAATTTTCGCATCTATTTTGAAAGATATCTTTAGCTTGCATGAAATTTAAAGGCCTTAACTCCACCATAAAATCAAATCTTCTTAAAACCGCGCTATCTATTAGTTCAAATAAATTTGAAGTTGATATAAAAATGCCATCAAAACTTTGCATTGAGATTAAAAACTCATTTACCATAGTTAGCTCCCAACTTCTAGCAGCTTTGTTTCTACTAAATAAAAAGCCCTCTATCTCATCGATTAATAAAATCGCATCTTTTTGCTTGGCCAGTAAAAAAGCATTTTTTATATTTTTTTCATTCTCGCCGATATAAGGCGATAATAGATCACTTCCAGTCTTTATAATAAGCTCTTTTTTAAGCTTGTCAGCCAAATAAAAAGCATAAGCGCTTTTACCACTTCCACTTGGTCCATAAAGACAAATTCTTACATCATTTTTTATTTTACTGGCTAGGTTTTCAAGATCATAATCAGAGTTTAAAAGTGAAATATCATACTCTTTTGGAGTGTATTTTATCTCTTTTTTAAACTCCATTTTACCATATCCAAAAGCATTGAGAGTGTTGTTTGTAAGAAGCTTAAACTCATTTGAAGCATCTTTTAAATTTAAAGTTTCTATGACTTTGCTAACCTTAGCAATAGTAGCTGGTTGTAGATCGGGTGAGCTGCTAAAAAGCTCTTTTGTTTTATCATCTACCATATTTTTGGAGTATTTATTGATGATTTTGAGCTTTTGATTTTGAGGGATATCTTTAAACTCCATTATGAAGTCAAATCTCCTCAAAATCGCCTCATCGATACATCCAACATCATTTGTGATATAAATAACAACTCTTTTATTGTTTTCAAGAGCGTAGTTTACAAAAGCTTTATTGTCTTGTTTGTCGTTGGAGTTAAGATTGAAAATATCCTCAGCCTCATCGTAGATAAAAATTGTCTCTTTGCTAACGAAATTTGATATAAAATCTATACTTGCTATCCTTGCCATAGAATTAACAATGTCATAATCATCAAAATATGATTTTATACCAAGCCCCAAAACATTGCATTTGTTTGCTATTAGTGAGCAAATTTCGCTTTTTCCAACACCTGGCTTTCCATAAAACAAAATATTTACCCCTTTAAGCTCATTTTCAATTGAGTGTTTTAAATACGGGATTAACACAGCTAAATCTTGCTTTATATGGTCAAAATCACTAAATTTAAGATTACTAGAAGATAACCCATAAGTGTAGTATTTGATAAACTTATATATGCCGTTTTCAACAAGCAGATATTTTAAAAAATCATTCTTTGTGTCGATTATATTTGCACGGTACCTAGAGCCGCCGCAAAGCTCTACCATATATCTAAAAGAGTTTTTTAACTCAAATGCCTCTTTTATCTTTTCTATTGGCTCGTTTAATATCCTAGAGATAAAGGTGTAAATTTCTAACTCGCTTTTATAAGATGATGTCATTTGATCCAATATATAAGAGCTATAATTTAACACAACAGCGCCCATTCTAATGATATTTACTTGCGTGCTTGTAAGGTTTAGGGTATTTTGCAAGAAATTTAGATTTTTTTCCAAAATATCATCTTCATCTATCTTAAACTCTTTTTCATAAATATCAAGCTTTTCTTTTAGTTTGTTTAAAATCAGAGGAATTTGATCTTTTTCAAGCTTTATATCTTTATCCAAATACTCATACAAAATAGCCACTCTACCATCCATGAGTTTTAAAATAGCATCCAAATGAACAGCTACTCTAAGTTCCATTAATCTTATGATCTTTTCATAATAACTCATAAAGCCCTCCTTGATAAATTTATGATAAAATTATAGAGCTTTTCAAAGACATTTTTTTGTCATCATCTCAAAAAGGATAAAAATGGCAACGCAAGCAACTTTAGAAAAAGTAGCAAAAATTTATGAACTACTTACAAAATCCCAAGTTAGCGAGGATCATCTATGCAAAATATTTAATAAAGATAAAAGAACTATCGCAAGATATATAAAAATTTTAAAAGACGATGGGATAGATATAAGGCTAAACAATGAAATTTATAGCACAACAGATCTAAAAAAAGATGAAAATGATGTTGTTTTTAGCCTTGTAAAAAACTTCACCCAAAATCAAGGGTATGAAATTTATCAAAAATCAAAAGGTCTATTTAAAGAGATCAATAAAGAGTATAAAAATGCTTTTTTTATACAGTCAAAAAACGAAAATTTAGATAGTAGTGACTTAGAGTTTTTTAAAAGTTTGGCCTCTGCTATTGAGAATAAAGAGATGATAAATTTTACTTACAATGACTATAAATTTAGAGTCAAACCGCTTAAGATTGCAAATTTTGATGGTTTTTGGTATCTACTTTGTTTAGACACAAATAAAGATGATAAATTTAAAAAGTTTCATCTAAAAAGTATAAAAAACTTAACTATCTCAAATGAAAAATTTACAAATACAAAAGATATCGAGGCAAAACTTAAAAATGCCAACTCAATCTGGTTTGATATAGATAGCCAAGGTTTTATAGTTGAGCTTTTGGTTGATAACTCTATTTTGAAATTTTTAGAAAGAATTCCACTAAAAACGCAAGCAATAATCCACAAGCAAGATGAGAGCGAAGTACATTTAAAAGTCTCAAACTACTATGAAATCGTACCATTTATCTTACAATTTATACCATTTATCAAAGTCATTGCCCCAACTGACCTAAATGAGTATTTAAAAAACTTACTAAGTGAGTATTTAAAGTCAATTTAGATCCAAAATAGAACTTATTAAATTAATCTTTTATCTAAATTAAGGTAAAATAACCAATCTATGATTTAAAAGGTTAAAAAATGAGTGAAATTTCAGTTATTATTTTAGCGGCTGGTTTTGGAACTAGGATGAAATCAACCAAAGCAAAAGTGCTTTTTAGTCTTAGTGGAAAGCCGATGATTTGCCATATATTGCAAAAGGCTTATGAGTTAAGTAATGATGTAAGTGTTATATTAAATTATCAATTTGATGAAGTTAAAAAAGTAGTTTTAGACAGCTTTCCAAATACAAAAATTTATAAACAAGATGTTGAAAATTTCCCTGGAACTGCTGGAGCACTAAAAGATGTTAAGCTAAATTCAAAAAAAACTATTATTTTATGTGGTGATATGCCTTTAATAAAACTTGATGATATAAAAAAGCTTGCTAGTTTTAAAAGTGATGCTGCACTAAGCGTGTTTAGGACAAAAAACCCAAAAGGCTATGGACGAGTTATAACAAATTCTAATAATGAAATTCTAAAAATAGTTGAAGAAAAAGATGCAAATGAGGATGAAAAAAGCATAAATTTAGTAAATGCAGGATGCTATGCTTTTAAAAGCGAAGTTTTAGCTAAAATTTTACCACTCATAAAAAATAATAACGCTCAAAATGAATACTATCTAACAGACAGCATAGAAATAGCTAAAAGTATGAGCTTAACTTGCCAAGCTATTGAGGTTAGTGAAAAAAATTTTATGGGAATAAATGATAAATTTGCTTTAAGTATTGCAGAAGAGATAATGCAAGATAATATAAAAGAAAATTTGATGAAAAATGGCGTTAAGATGAGGCTTCCAAAAACTATTTATATAGATTGTGAGGCAAAATTTCAAGGAGAGTGTGAGCTTGAAGAAAATGTAAGTATAATAGGAAAATGTGAGATAAAAGACAGCATTATAAAAAGTGGAAGCGTTATAGAAAGCTCTAAAATTTACAGCTCTGATATTGGACCACTTGCACATATTCGTCCAAAATGTGATATAAAAAACTCTCATATTGGAAATTTCGTAGAGCTTAAAAATGCAAAAGTCAATGATATAAAAGCCGGGCATTTAAGCTATTTAGGTGATTGCGAAATTGATAGTGGCACAAATATCGGTTGTGGAACTATAACTTGTAATTATGATGGAAAAAATAAATTTAAAACTATAATTGGAAAAAATGTGTTTGTAGGAAGCGATACACAATTAGTTGCACCTGTAAATATCGCTGATGATGTGATAATTGCTGCTGGCTCAACTGTTACAAAAGATGCTAAAAGCGGGGATTTAGTAATAAATCGAGTAAAACAAACTAATAAAAGTGGATTTTACTATAAATTTTTTGGAGATAAAAAATGATATTAAAAGATAAAAAAATACTTCTTGGAGTTTGTGGAAGCATAAGTTTTTATAAGGCTTTTGAAATTTTATCAAGTCTGAAAAAACTTGGCGCTGATGTTTATGTAATGCTAAGTGATGGGGCTTTAAAATTTGTAAATTACGAGGCATTTGAAGCATTAAGCAATCATAAAGTATTATGCACTAAAACTGAAAATTGGCAAGAAGGAATTAACCACATTGAGTATTCTAAAATGGATCTTATAGTTTTAGCACCAGCTAGTGTAAATTCTATAAATAAACTAGCTCATGGCTTTTGTGACAATATTTTCATCGAAACACTAATAGCTTCAAAAGCTCCTATTATCATAGCTCCAGCTGCAAATACAAATATGCTTGAAAATGAAATAACAAAAGATTCTATAAAAACATTAAAAGAAAAAGGTGTTAAATTTATTGAGCCAGTCACCAAAACTTTAGCTTGTGGAGATGTTGGAAAAGGAGCTCTTGCAGAAATTGAAAGCATTATAAATGGGATAAAAAAAGAGTTTTTAAAAGATGATTTTTATACTGGAAAAACAGTTATTATTACAGGCGGATCAACAAGTGAAAAAATAGATGATGTAAGAGTAATAACAAATCTTTCAAGTGGAAAAACTAGTAAAGCTTTAGCTGATGCTTTTTACTTGCTTGGAGCAAATGTTGTTTTTATAAGTAGCTATGACTATAATGTGCCATACAAGCTACTTAAATTTGATAGCTCTTTTGGGCTTCAAAGTGCTCTTCTAACACAGAAAATGAATGCTGGAGATATCGTGCTAATGACAGCTGCTGTGAGTGATTTTATCCCAAATAAAGTAAAAGGTAAAATAAGCAAAGATGATGTCGATGGTGTTTTAACTCTAAATTTTAGAAAAAACGAAGATGTCATCTCTAAAGTCACAACTCCAGGAGTTAAAAAAATAGGATTTAAACTTGAAGTAAAACAAAACTCATCAGTTGATTTGGCAAAACAAGCATTAAAAGATAAAGGACTTGATGCAATTTGTCTAAATATACTAAATGATGTTTTAACTTTTGGTAGCGAAAATACAAAAATAAGATTTATAACAAAAGATGAAAACATTGAAACTATTGAAGGCTCAAAACAAAATGTTGCATTTAAATTAGCCGAACTTATAAAAAGACTTTTTAATGAATAAACTAAATCACCTTGCCATTATAATGGATGGAAATGGTAGATGGGCAAAAAAAAGAGGATTTATTCGAACAAAAGGTCATGATAGTGGCGCAAATGTGGTTGAAAATGTGGCTAAATTTTGCATAGATAAAGATATAAAAAATCTAACTTTGTATGCTTTTAGCACTGAAAACTGGGCTAGACCAAAAAGTGAAGTTGAGTATTTAATTAAGCTTTTTAAAGAATTTTTAATAAAAAAAGAGGAAATTTTTATAAAAAACGAGATTGAATTTGAAACAATTGGAGATTTGAGAAAATTTGATGATGAGCTTTTAAATTTAATCACAAAAATAAAAGAAAAAACGGCTATTTTTAATAAACTAACTTTAACCTTAGCTGTAAATTATGGCTCAAAAGATGAGATAGTAAGAGCGGTTAAAAAGCTAATATCAAAAGGTGATGAAATAAGTGAAGCAACAATTAGCCAAAATCTTGATACAGCAAAAATAGGTGATGTTGATTTGCTAATTCGAACAGGCGGAGAACAAAGACTATCAAATTTTTTACTATGGCAAGCAAGCTATGCTGAGCTATTTTTTACCCCTACTTTGTGGCCTGATTTTTCATACAATGAGCTTGAAAAAATAGTAGAAAAATACACAAAAATTCATAGAAAATTTGGAGGACTATAATGATAATTTTATCAATTTTTTATTTTATAATTGGCATTTGTGTAGCATCTTTTAGCAATGTATTAATTTATAGGCTTCCAAAAAATGAAAGTATAAATTTTCCAGCATCACACTGTCAAAATTGTAAAACTCCCTTAAAGTGGTACCATAATATTCCACTTTTTTCTTGGATTTTTTTAGGTGGAAAATGTGCATTTTGCAAAAGTAAAATAAGTCCTCAATATCCACTAATAGAGCTTATGGGTGGAGTTTTTATGCTAATTGCTTTACATAAAGAGTTTGAATTTAGTGGCTTTAATTTTTCACAAAGTGAATATCTTATGCTTTTTAAAGCCTTGATGATAGGATTATTATTTATAATTTTACTTGCTTCAAGTGTAGTTGATTTCCGTTACACTGCCGTTCCTGATGCTCTTTTAAACTCATCTGTAGTTATTTCCTTACTTTATTCATTTAGTTTTGATGGAGTTAAAAATGCTTTAATATTTGCAGCAATATTTTACGCAATAAGATTTATTTTAAGCAAGCTTAAAAAAATGGAAGCCATGGGACTAGCTGATATTTACCTATTTGCTTGCATGGGTGCTGTTTTAGGTCTAAATTTAGGATTTTTTGCTATATTTATAGGTGCAATTTTAACTTTACCATTCTATGCAGCAGTGAGGCAAAAAGACTATGAAATGCCATTTTTTCCATTTTTATCAATAGGACTTTTTGTGGTTTATTGCTTTAATGTTTACTCTTTAAAGTTTTTAAATTTTGTAATGTATGCATAAATTGATAAAATGAGCTCAGTATGAATAAAATAAATAGATATTTACTATCAAACTTTATAAGTAGTTTTGCCTCACTTTTTAGTGTTTTATTTTTAATAATGTCGATTGTTTTTTTTATACAAATTGCAAAAATTACTTCTTTTATAGAGATAAATAGTTCTGAACTTTTTAAATTATATTTGTTTATGCTACCTAGAATTTTAATTTTTACAACACCAATTGCCTTTTTTGTCGCTCTAGCGATTTCTCTTTTTAGGCTTTCAAGAGAAAATGAAAGTATTGTTATATTTACTTTTGGCTACCCATCTAAAAAAATAGCTAGATTTTTTTTGTTTCTTTCAACTATTTTATCCATAATTTTACTTTTTACTTCGCTTATAATGATGCCTTATGCCGAAAATTTAAAAGATAATTTTGTTGATTATAAAAAAACACAAGCAACTTTAAACCTAAAATCAAGCGAACTTGGGCAGAAATTTGGCGAATGGCTTATTTTTATACAAAGTGATGAAAAACTTGATAAAAATACAATCTATAATGATTTAATAATGTATGCTCCAAAAAAAGGTAGTGAAAAAGAAAAAATTATCTTAGCAAAAAAAGGCGAGTTTAAAAGCGAAGATAGTGTTTTTAAAATGATTTTAAGCAACGGACTTATCTATACAGTTGATAAAAATATTCACATAACTTCATTTAAAAATATGATAATTCGCTCAAATCCAACAGGCGAGATAAGAGATGCGAACTCAATAATTAATTATTGGATGAGTGCAAAAACCAATAAAAAAAGAGCAAAAGATTTAAGTATTTACACACTTGTTGCACTATTTCCATTAGCTAGTGTTTTATTCGCAATAAGTCTTGGAATTGTTACTTATAGATATGAAAAAGGATTTGTCTATGTTGGAGTTTTTGGAGTTTTATTTGTCTATTTTGCAAGCATTATGCTTTTAGCAAAAAAACCACTTATTGCGATTCCTGTTGTTTTTAGTCTATTTTTTATAACCTCATTATTTGCTTTTTATCAAAAAATATCTAAAAAATACTGATGAAAATAAAATTAATATACTCTTATAACGGTTCAAATTTTAGTGGCTCACAGTCTCAACCACATAAAAACTCAGTTGAGGATAGATTAAAAATTGCACTTTTTAGGGTAGGAATATTTGAAAAGCTTACAACTGCTTCAAGAACAGATAAAGG
>OGSY01000406.1_pt1 | contig 22996 bp, 22 predicted proteins | sample 1574281 | NCBI WGS metagenome assembly OGSY01 (sample SAMN03295855, study PRJEB24534) | human gut metagenome | isolation source: fecal sample 5 from infant 8 | host: Homo sapiens | place: USA: Pittsburgh, PA | collected 2014-07
AAATAATATAAATTAAAATATAAATAAATTTTAATCTCATTTTTGTTATAATGAGTTATATTTATAAGACACTAGGCTAGTGATACTTTTATATTAGGAACATTTATGAAAATTTCAGTTTTACCAATCATTGCAGGGCTTTGTATTGGAGTTTTAGCTTCGCTATTAATGTTTTTTGGAAATCCAGGAAATATGGGCTTTTGCGGTGCTTGTTTTTTAAGAGATATAAGTGGTGCTTTAGGATTTCATAGAGCAGGAATTGTACAATATTTAAGACCTGAGATAATAGGACTTGTTTTTGGGGCGTTTTTATCATCTTTATTTTTTAAAGAGTTTCGCCCAAGTGGTGGAAGTTCTCCTTTAATGAGATTTTTCTTAGGTATTTTTGCAGCAATTGGTGCACTTGTTTTTTTAGGATGTCCATGGAGAGCATGGATTAGACTTGGCGGAGGAGATTTAACAGCCATAGCAGGAATTGTAGGACTTTTTGTTGGAGTTTTTATAGCTATAATGTTTTTTAAAAAGGGTTATAGTCTCGGGAGAAGCAAAAGCGTAAGCAAATTTGAAGGGCTTTTGATGCCTATTTTTATGTTTATTCTTTTAATTTTATTAATTACAAAGTTTAAATTTAGTGAAAATTTACCGATATTTTTCTCAGTAAAAGGACCAGGAAGTTTGCATGCAAGTGTTTTAATTTCACTTATTGCAGGGATTGTAATTGGAGTTTTGGTTCAAAGATCAAGATTTTGTACAATAGCTGCTTTTAGAGACACCATTTTATTTAGAGATACTCACTTGCTACAAGGTGTAATTGCCCTTTTTGTTGGAGTCTTAGTGACAAATTTAATACTTGGACAATTTAACTTAGGCTTTACGAACCAACCAATAGCACACAATGATATTTTATGGAATTTTTTAGGTATGGTTTTAAGCGGTATGGCTTTTGCTTTAGCTGGAGGATGTCCTGGAAGACAACTTACTTTAAGTGCGAGTGGTGATAGTGATGCAGGTGTTTTTATATTTGGCATGATAGTAGGAGCTGCATTTGCACATAACTTTGCACTTGCTTCAAGTGGTGCTGGAATTGGAGCATACGGTGCTTATGCAACTATTGCAGGTCTTATTTTTTGTGTAGTTTTAGGACTTAGTTCAAGAGTGAAAGGATAAATTATGGTTAAGGTTGACGCAAGAGGGCTTTCATGTCCGGAGCCAGTTTTGAGGCTAAAAGAAAAAATCGATATTAATGAAAAAGAAATAGAGCTTTTGATAAATTGTGGTGCAGCAGAAGAAAATGCAAAAAGAATGGCTTTTTCACATGGATATGAGCTAATTAGCAAAGAAGAAAATGGTGAAACTTTAATTTTAAGGTTTGCCAAGAGGTGATTTATTTAGATAATGCAGCCACAACTTTTCCAAAGCCTAAATGTGTAAGGGAGGCCCTAATTTACTTTTTTGATCATTTAGGTGCAAATGCTGGTAGAAGTGGTCATAAAATGGCAATTGAAGCCGGGAGAGTGATATTTGAAACAAGAGTTTTGGTTGCAAATTTACTAAATATAATGAATCCTTTAAATATAATCTTTACTTCTAATGCTACGCATTCTTTAAATTTAGCGATAAAAGGAGTTTTAAAAAAAGATGATGTTGTAGTAACTTCACCTTATGAACATAACTCGGTTATGAGAGTTTTAAATTCTCTTGATGTTAAAATAAAAATTTTAAAAATTGATAAATTTGGCCATATATTTAATTTTAAAAATATATTAAAAGATGCAAAATTAGTTGTTTTATCTCATGCTAATAATGTAAATGGTATGATTCTGCCAATTGGTGAAATTTTTGAGTTTGCAAAGAAAAGTGGAGCCATAACCGTACTTGATGCAGCCCAGAGCGTAGGGCTTTTAGATACTGATATGAAAAAACTAAATATTGATTTGTTTTGCGCAAGCGGTCATAAAAATCTTTTTGGAATTCAAGGTGTTGGCATTTTGGGCATAAACGATAACTTTGATATTGTTAATTTAAAACCAATTTTTGAGGGTGGAACTGGAAGTAAATCCGAGGCTCAAACTCAGCCAAATTTTATGCCTGATAAATTTGAAAGTGGAACACAAAATGCCCATGGAATTGCAACTTTAAGAGCAGGGATTGAATTTATTAACAAAACCAAGAGGGAAAATATTTTAAGGCATGAAAAAGAGTTAAAAAGCTTTTTGATAAATGAAATTTTAAAATTGGATGAATTTAAAATTTTAAAAACTCCACCAAAATACGATAGTACTGGAGTTTTATCTATAATCTCAAAAAGATTAAATCCAAGTGAGTTATCAAATTTACTCAATGAAAAAGGAATTTTAACTCGTGCCTCGCTTCATTGCAATCCTTCAACACACAAATTTTATGGGACTTTTCCAAAAGGCTCACTTAGGATTAGTCCTGGATTTTTTACAAAATTTGATGATTTGAACTATTTAATAGATATATTAAAAAAAGTATAAGATATGGAAATTTTAAAAAGTGGATATATTTTGTTTGAAACAACTGCTGCTGCATTTTTATGCGAGAAAGTTTTAAAAGAAAAAAATATAAATATTAAACTAGCCCCAACTCCTAGAAATCTATCAAGCGATTGTGGCATAAGTGCGTATTTTTGGGGTATTGAGTCAAAGTTGGTTGATGAAATTTTAAAAAATGAAGAGTTTTTTTATAAAATAGTTGCTTATAAAGATGAATATCTACAAAAGTAGTTTATAAATTTTTTATTTCATTGTCAATTATATTTTTTGGAGTAAGTCCTAAAAATCTTTTTTTATTATTTTTGTTATATATAAAAGTTACAGGAACGCCATTTATTCCACCAACTGCATTTGATAAAAACAAAACGCTATCTTTATCAAAAATAAGTGGAAAATTAATATTTTTATCTTTTGCAAAATTTAAAGCATCATTCATATCTTTTGCATCTCCAAGCACAACTATGAAGTTAAATTTACTGTTTTTTAAGTATTTAAGTTGCTCCTTGCAAGCACCACACTCTTTTGTTATAAAAATAATACCGAAACTATCATGATTTGCAAGAGTAAGCTCGCTGTTTTTAAATTTAAAATAAAATGGTTCATTTGAATTTAGTGCTAAAATTCCATCATTACAACCACAAATAAACAAGATTATAAAAAATAAGATAATTTTGCTTTTAAATTTTTCCAACCAATATCTCCGTAAATTTTATCTTTTATAGTACCATTTTTATCTATTATAAAAATACTTGGAAGTGTTTTTACACCGTATCTATCAAAACTTATTTTAAGATCATCTTTTAAAACCACAATAGAAGAAAAACTCATTTCATCAATATAGTTTTTTATGATCTTTTCATCATTTACTGAATTTATTGCATAAGCTTTAAAAATACCTAGATTTTGTTTTAAAAACTCATCTAAATTTGGAAGTATTTGTGTGCAGCTTAAACAGCCATATTGCCAAAATACAATTATTTTATTAACATCATTTTGTTGATGAATTCTCATCTTTTTGCCATTTAGGGTTGTAGCTGAAATTTCAGGTGCTATCTCTCCAATATCTGTGCTTAAATCTTTTTGGCAACCTGATAAAATTAAGCTAAAAAAAAATAAATTTAAAAAAATACTAATTAATTTTTTCATCATTTATAAGTTTTCCGTGCGATAAGGTTATCATTCTATCGCCTTGTTTTCCTAAATTTGGGTTATGTGTTATTAAAATAATAGTTTTTCCATCTTTTTTTATTTTTTGAAAAAGCTCAAGCACTACACCTTCATTTTTTTCATCCAAGTTTCCAGTTGGTTCATCTGCTATTAAAATTTCAGGGTTGTTTATCAAGGCTCTTGCAATACAAACTCTTTGTTGCTCGCCACCACTTAATTGACTTGGCAAATGAGTAAATCTATGGCCTAATCCAACCATATCAAGCATAGCTTTTGCATCCTCAACTTCAACACTTGAATGATAATATTGAGCAAGCATAACATTTTCTAAAACGCTTAAATAAGGTATTAAATGAAATTGCTGAAAAATAAGTCCTATTGTTTCACGTCTTATTTTTAAATGTTCATTTTGAGATAAATTTGCAACATCTTTTCCTAAAAGCTCGTAAATACCACTTGTTGGATTATCCATTAGTGATAAAATATTTATTAAAGTTGTTTTACCGCTTCCGCTTGGCCCCATTATGCTTAGCCATTGATTTTTAGGGACATCAAAGCTTATATCCTCTAATGCATGAACATCTTTAAAGCTTTTAAATATATTTTTTAAACTTATTACATTTTCCATTTATTCTCCTCTAAGTGTATCTGCAAGATTAATTTTAATAGCTTTTTTTATTGGATAAAATGCTGCTATAAATGAACAAATTAGTGAAATTAAAACTGCAATTACAACTGATAAAATTCTAAAATCAATACTTGCTTTAAATATCATCATTCCTAAAATTTGAGCTAAAACATAACCACTAAATGCACCTAAAACTGCACTAAAAATAGTAATTATTGCTATCTCAGTTCCAAAAAGTTTTACAATATCTTTTTTTGTTGCACCAAGAGCCAAATTTAGAGCAATTTCTTTTTTTCTTGAAAAAATAATTGAGCTAAGTGTTGTATTTACACTAGTTGAGCTGATTATTAAAATAACTAATCCAATCAATGCCATAAGTCCTTTTATCTTATCAAGCATTGCCCCTTCTGAGAGTGAAATTTGAGCTATTGGTTTTGCATTTATCAAATCATTGCTTAATTCTTTACTTAAATTTGAAATTTTATCAAAATTTAAATTTATAACTGCGTTTGCATAGTTTATGACCTTTTCCTCATCAAGAGCTTGAGCTACTGAAATATCTACAAACATAAGCTCATCGCTTTCATCACCACCGTAAAATATCCCTTTTACGATAACATTTTTAGAAACTAAGTTTTTAGGATTTGTTATAGTGATGGTTTGGTTAATTTTAGCTTCCAAACTTTTTGCTAAATTTATGCCTAAAAAAGCTGAGTCTTGCGAAAAGTCACTTAAATTCATACTTCCTTGTCTGACTTCTAAAAATGGTTTTGTCTTTTTAAGTCCTTGAAAATCAACTCCTGCAATAATTCCATTGCCAATGCCAAAACTATAATATCCATATAAATATGGTGTTATTCCCAATAGTAAATTTTTGTCTATTTTATCAATAGTTTTTTTATAATCATCAAATTTTATATAATTTCCATTTTGTGGAGTTATAATAAAATTTGCCCCATAAGCTTTTAACTCTTTACTCATTTTTGTGTCAATATCAAAATAAATACCTAAAAACCCAGAACTTACAGAAGTTCCGATAAAAATAGCTATAAAAATAACAAAAACTCTTTTGCTTCCAACTTTTAAGCTTTTAAAAATAGAGCTTAGAAAAAATTTATTATTTTCTTCCATATAAAACCTCCGCTGGAAGTAGATTTATAACATTTCTCATAGGCAAAAGTGAGCCAATAAGAGCTATTAAAACAGCAAAAAATAAAGTTATTGGTATGACTATAAAAGATATGCTTATAAAATGTGAAAAAATAAAATATGAAATAATCTCTGAAACTAAATACCCAAAAGCAACACCAACTAATGACGAGATTATAGCAACAAAAACACTTCCAAGTGCAAAATTTAAATAAATTTGAAAATTGTTCGCGCCAAGAGCTTTTAAAAGTCCTATTTCTTTAGTTCTTCTATAAATTTCAGATGTCATAAGTGATGAAATTGCTATGCTTGAAACAATTAGCGAAATAAGACTTACCACAAGCATTAGAGCTTGAATTTTTGTCACAACGCTGCTTTCAGCATCGCTTATTTGAGTTTGTGCTTTTGCATCTGCACCTTTTAAATCTTCGCTTATTTGGTATGCAATTGAGCTTACATAAGCTGTGCAATACCATAAATCATACTCTACTTGATCTAGGCTATCAAGGTTTTTTCTAGCTTTTAGAGCAAGGTCATTTTCAGGTATTGTAAGAGCCGATACTTCAACTTTTTCAACTTTATCTTGCAAATTTAAAAGTTCTTGAGTAAATTTTAAAGAGGTAATAAATTTATTGGAAAATTCTCCACCAAATTCTAAAATTCCAACCACTTTTAATTTATAATTTTTTATATTTACTTCATCGTTTAGTTTAATATTTTGCTTTGTGGCCAAATCACTTCCAACTAAAACCTCATCTAAACTATCATCTTTTGGAAATCTACCATCAATTTTAAAAAATGGATAAATCGTTTTTATACCAGTTGTAAAGTCTTCTTCATCAGTAACTTTTACATTTTTATCAAAATAGGTTCCAACTATGTTTTTTCCATCAATTGTAGCTGTTAAAAATGGTGCAAAGCCGATTATATTGTTTCTCCAAAAAATTTCTTTAATAGCATGGAGGTTGCTTTCACTTATATAGTTTTCATTTTTTAAGGGTTGAAATTTTTTATCGCCAACATCTATACTTAAAGAATTACCTTTTGGTAAAACTAATATATTTGAGCCATAGCTTCTTAATTCTTTTGATACAACATTTCCAATGCTTAAAGTAATATTTAACATTGAAGAGATAAGCAAAGTGGTTAAAAATATAGTTAAAAATGAAAGGAATTTCATATCACCTCTAATAGATGATAAAATTATTTTAAAAATCATTTTTAACCTCCTTGTACCCTTCTATTCTAAAATTTGCTTTTGTGAGTTTTTTAACATATTTTTCAGGATTTTTTAAAAATTCTTTTTTATTTTCTTCACTTTCAAAGAAATAAGTTTTATCCCCATAAACATAGTTAAATTTTGCTTTTAGATTTATAATTTTATTTTTGCTTACTGGATCAGTTACTAGTTTTTGTCTTACTTCGCTAAAATAGTTTGCTCCAAGCATAATTTCACTAAATGGAATTATCAATTTATTGTTTTCTATTTTAAAATTAAAAGGTATCGGGTTACATCCTCCCATTTTTCCAACTGATGGAAGGAAAATCCTAACATTGCAAGCAACACATATAAGCTCATCGCCTCTTTTTACATATCCTTTATCACCACATATCATACAACTATCAAAAACCGCAGTTGGCACTAGCCTATCAGGATATTTATTTATCAAAAAAAATCTTATTGTTTTTCCATCATCACTTATATAAGCATAACGGTGGAGTTTGTTATCTTTTAGCTCATTTATGTCAAAAGAAAACTCATCATTTTCATTAGGCTCAATTACAGTAGGCTCATCTATCATAAGGGGTCTTGAAGCGTGTAAATCATAATAAAGTAATGTTGTTAAAGCTATAATTGATGATAAGATTATGGAAAAAAAGTTTGTTTTTATAGAGTTATTATAAGCTTTTTCTTTTCTAAATTTTATATCTAAAATTTCAGTTTTTTTACTATTTTTTATAAATTTAAAAAAAGTTAAAATTCCAAATAAAATAAAAACTGCTATGTAAAAATAACAAAATGATTTTTCATAATGAAGTGATTTAGCAACAAAGGAAAGAATATTTGTATTAGTTTCTATAACGCCTTTTCTCATCAATATAAGCAGAACTTCAGATATAAAATATGCTAAATTTATTATTATAAAAATAATTCCAACTGGTATTAAAAAGGCCTTTTTGTTGATATTTTTTCTGCTAAATTTAAAACAAAAATAAAACACAAAGAAAAATACTATCCCAAGAAGAATAAAACCTAAGTTTTTAATCCCAAGGCTATCAAGTAAAGCATTATCAAATACTGCATATCCGTTGCTTATATAAAAATATTTAACACCAAAACCAAAAGTAATTAAAAATAAAACTATAAATTTAATAAATTTAGGAATTCTAAAGAGTAAAATAGGGCTTATTATAAATAAAAAAGCTAACATTGAATTTGTAAATAAATACAAATTTCTTAATCCATATGGATATTTTAATGCAATGAAATATGCAAAATATCCAAAAACAAAAGCACTAAAAACTAAGCTTACTAAATTTATAAGTTTTTCTTTTAAGTAAAAAAGTGTTATAAAAAAAACTAATGGTAAAAAAGCATCCAATATGTGAACAAAAAATATACTCATAAAACCTCTTTTCTAAGGGGTTTTTACCCCCTTAGTTTATTTATCAGGTGTACCTGTGTATTTAAAGTTATATTTAACTGTAAAAGGTTCAAACCATTTACCAACGCCAGTTTCTTCATCAACATGGCGACCAAAACCTTGTTTTTCAGGGTTTTGAATTGCATAAACTAACTCATAATTTCCAATTCCACCATCCATTTTTATATTTGCACCATAGTGAGGACCATCATCAGCAACCATTGGCATAAGGGTTCCTTTTTTAACTTTACCATTATCCAAATTTGTTAATTGATAAGCAATTGTTAAATAAGGCATCCAAAAACCTTCAGGAAAGCCATTAGGATTGCCTTTAAGAGCGTGAATATCGGCTTCAAGGTGGATATCTGCTAGACTTGCTGCAAGATCAATTCCACGTGGTTCCATCTCGATTGGTTGTAGGTAAACAGCAGCTATCTCCATACCGTGCATTTCAATAGGATCTCCGATTGGAACTTCACCACCAAATGCTAAACTTGTTAAAACCGCACTACTTAGTGCAACACTTAATAAACTTTTTCTCATTTTGTCTTCTCCTTTTTTTGAAGTTTATTTGTTATTAAAATACCTATTATTAATATTATTAGAACTAAAAATTGTGGAATTAATGTTTCGTAATAAGGATAAACACCAAGCCAAGTTATTGGTTTAAACTCTTGAGTAATTAGTGTAGGGGTTATAATCTTTCCCTCAACTAGTTCTGCTATACCTTTTCCAGTAAATACAAAACACATATAAAATATAACATATGAAGTTACTTTGAAAAATAGTTTTATAGGAATTCTTACTGCTCCTGCTTTTAATAAGAAATATAGTGCAATTAAAACTATCATAGCAACACCAAGCCCTGCAAAAATAGCACTAAAATCAGCACTTGTTGAAGCATCAAATAAAAGTGCTTGATAAAATAATACTGTCTCAGCACCTTCTCTAAATACTGCTAGAAATACTGTTATCCATAGTGTTTTTGCTGAATTTTTGCTTATAGCATCCATTGCTCCTGTTTTCAAAGCAGTTGCCCATTTTTTATCTCTTGCTTTGTGAAGCATCCAAAATCCTACATAAATTAGCAATACAACTGCAATTAAAAATGTAATTCCTTCTAATAGTTCTCTAAATTGTCCAGCATAAGCTCTAAAAAAGTAATATATTAAAAATGCAGTTACGAAGCTTAAAAAGACACCTGTAAATAAGGCAGAGTATGCTATGTTAAGCCTATTTTTATTTCCGCTTTGAATTAGATATGAAACAATTGCAACTACGATAATTAGTGCTTCAAGTCCCTCTCTTAATAAAATTCCAAATGCTGCTAAAAATAAGAATAAAGGTGATGTATTGCTGACTTTATCAAGAGAGCCAACTAATAATGTGTTTAATTTATCAAAATTTTCTTTTAGTTCTTTTTTATCTGCTCCACTTTTTATAAGTGCAACACCATGAGTGAATAAACTTTCTATATTTAATTTTAATGCGCTATCAACCGCTCCTATTTTATTCTCCATGCCAGATGCTTCAAAAATATCTAAATAAGTACTTTGAAGTTCATCAATTAAAGCCTCTTTTGGCATTTTGTCATAGTTTTTTAGGATATTATCAGTTGCAAGTTTTATATCATCTGCAACTTTTGAATAATCTTTATTTTTAAGCTCATCTTCGTTAAATCCACTGACTTTAATATCTACTATTTTTTCTTCAGGTATTAAAAGCATTGCATCAAAAAGAGTATCTTTAATATTTTCAAATTTTTCTCTAATGTCGTGTTCTGTTAGATTTTCATCATCTAAAGATCTAATTACGTTTCTTAAAGCTTGTTGAATTTGTTGATCTGTTTTTGGTTTTGTAAAATTTGAAATAGCAATTTCAAGCTTTGTGTTTCTGTAATCATCAAATAATGCTTTGTTTATAAGGCTTTTTGTTTCAAGTAAATTTTTATTTCTAAATGCAATAGCCGCCTCATCAAGCTTTAATGAAAATTCATCATGCAAAGATTGTAGTTTAGGATTTAGGGCTGAAGCTGCTTGTAGATTAGCTACAACTTCATCATTAGAGGTTGGCGCGGTTATATCATCTTCATTTAAATTTGATGTTTTTTCATTTGTATTTTGTATGATTTTTTGACTGTTTTCATTTTTTGTTTCATTTTTATCCAGTTCGTTATTTGAATTATTGCTCTCTCCTAAAAGCATTGCAAATATATCATCTGCCTGGGCTTCTCTTTTAGCATTTTCTTCTATTGATGATTTTATAGCTGCTTCTTTATCATAGTTTAAGTCACTTGCTTCAGCTTTTAGTCTAAAACCATCTTGAATAATTGGAGTAACTTCATCAAGATCAAAATAAAGCCCATCAATCAAAGCTTTTATTTTATTTATATCAGCACTATCTTTATAATATCTTCTTAAATTTGTAAATTTTCTTTCCATTGAAATGGCTTTACGACCAATATTTCTACCTATTGTGCCTTCCATATTTTCAAAATGTTGAAAATATGCATCTTCGACAAGTTTTTTTGCTTTTAGGTTATCACCATTTTCATAAACTTCAATACTTTGGTCTATTAGGCCTTTGATGATTTCTGTTTCTTTAAAATAATCATCAACCCTTGCAAAGCAAAGTGAGATAATAAGTGTAAAAATAGTTAAAATTATTCTCATAAAGTCCTCATTTTGATTGATAGTAAAAATCATTTAAAAAATAATTTTGCAAGAATGATACTGTTTTTTATATTAAAGTTTTATTAAAAAATGATTGTTGTTTTTAATTAAATTGCAGTAAGTCCATATAAAAATACAATTAAAATTATAAGTGGAAGTATGAATTTAACATAATAAAACCATATTTTTATAAATGGGTTTTTAAGTTTTCCTTCATTGCTTATTTCATAAACTGCTTCATCTTTCATAACCCAGCCTACATAAATACAGCATAAAAAAGCAGTTATTACAAAAAAGAAATTTGCACTTATCATATCAAAAGCATCAAAGATATTTCGCCCTAAAATTTTTATATCTTCAAGTGGTCCATAAGCTAAAATTGATGGTATGTTTCCAAAAATAAATATGAAAAAAAGTGTTAAAGTGGTAGCTTTTTTGGTTGAAAATTTAAATTTTTCTTCTAAGACTTGAATTATTACTTGATAAATTGTAAGTGAGGTTGTAAGTGCAGCTACTAAAAGTATTAAAAAAAATACAATAGCAAGCAAATTTCCAAATGGAATATGTGAAAAAGCAACTGGCAATGTTACAAAAACAAGACTTGGACCGCTATCTGGTGAAAGCCCTGCTGTAAAAATAGCAGGAAATATCATAAATCCAGCCATTACTGCAATTACAGTATTTAAAACTCCTGTAATAGTTGCTGTTTGTATCAAATTTTCATCTTTTGAAAGATAGCTTGATAGGGTTATCATAACGCCAAATCCAAGTGAAAGAGCAAAGAAAACTTGTCCTAAAACATTGATTAATAACTTTGCATCAACTTTTGAAAAATCAACACTTAAATAAAAATTAATTCCCTCTTCAAAACCACTTAAAAAAATATTTCCTATAATTACAGTTATAAAGCATAAAAATAAAAATGGCATTAAAAATTTTACATATTTTTCAATTCCATCAATTATGCCTTTTTTTAAAATATACCAGTTTATTAAAACAAATATAAAAGTATAAACCGCTATCATAAATGGGCTTTTTTCTATATGGTTTATATAAAAATTTTCTGTATATTCTTTCGAAGTTATCGCAGTTCCTAGGTCAAAATTTCCACATAATATATTTGCTATATATGCACTTACCCAGCCGCCTAAAACCATATAATATGCAAGTATTCCAAAAGCACCTAATAGTGCTAAATATCCTGTAATTTTCCAAAATTTGCTTTTTGAAAATGCATCTACGCTATTTTTCATAGCATTTCTACCAATTACATTTTCAACTAAAATCATAGGAATTCCAAGAAGAATCATCGCTAAACAAAAAAGTAGCACATAAGCCCCACCACCATTTTCTCCAACTAAATATGGAAATCTCCAAGTACAGCCAAATCCGATAGTTGCACCAGCAGCAGTTAAAATATAAGTGAGCTTATTGCTCCAAAGTTTTTTATCTTGCATGAAAATCCTAAATTCTGTTTTAAAAGATTACGATTATATCTTAAATTTTATTTTAAAAAAATAAAATTTATAAAATTTGCATTAAATTTCTATTTCAATGCCAACAGGGCAGTGATCACTTCCATAAATTTCATCCATTATAAAGGCATTTTTTAATTTATCTTTTAGGCTATCGCTTATAAAAAAGTAATCAATTCTCCACCCAGCGTTATTTGCTCTTGCGTTAAACCTATAAGTCCACCAAGAGTATTTTATATCTTTTGGGTTTAAAAATCTATAAGTATCTATAAAGCCACTTTTTATAAGCTTATCAATCCAAGCCCTTTCAATGTCTAAAAATCCGCTCCTTTGAGAGTTTGCTTTTGGGTTTTTAAGATCGATTTCTTTGTGGGCTGTATTTACATCGCCACAAATTATTATATCTTTTCCTTCATTTTTCAAATTTACAATGTAGTTTAAAAAATCATCATAAAATTTCATCTTATAATTAAGTCTTTCATCATCTTTTTGTCCGTTTGGAAAGTAGATGTTAAACAGTACTACATTTTTAAAGCGGTGCTCTAAAACTCTTCCCTCATCATCGTTGTTAAAAAGAGATTTAAAACACTCTGTATCAAAATTTGAAAGACTCATAACACCTGAATATCCACTTCTTTTTGCAGGATTTAAATTTATCTCTTTAAATGGTAGGTTGTAAATTTCAGCTGGGATTTGCTCTTGATCTGCTTTTACTTCTTGAAGAGCTAAAAAATCAGGTTTTATATCCTCTATCCAGGCAAAAGCATCTTTATTTACAGCTGCTCTTATTCCGTTTATATTCCAAGAAATTAGTTTCAAAATTTTTCCTTTTTAAAGCATTATAGTTAAAAATTTATAAAACAAAACTTTTAAATTTAAAAAGAGGCAAATTTTAGTTAAATTTAGGTAAAATAGCTTCAGTCTTTTTAAAGTAAGGAAAAATATGAAGTTTTCAAGGCTTAATCTTTTTTTTGGTGGAATTTTTGCCTTATCGTGCTGGTTTTTTATAGTTTGGGGATATGAATTTGTAGGCTCTACAAATACGATGATTTTTTTATGTGCTTCTTTATTTGGTCTTTTTATGGCTTTTAATATCGGCGGAAACGATGTTGCAAACTCTTTTGGAACAAGTGTTGGAGCAGGGACCTTAACCTTAACTCAAGCTCTTTTAATAGCTGCTGTTTTTGAGGTAAGCGGGGCTGTTTTAGCAGGGGCAAATGTAACTGATACGATTAGAAGTGGCATAGTTAATTTAGATAGTTTATCAGCCTCACCGATGGATTTTGTTTATATAATGATAAGTGCTTTATTTTCAGCTTCGATTTGGATATTTTTAGCTACTAAAAAGGGTTGGCCAGTTTCTACGACTCATGCAATAGTTGGAGCGATTGTTGGCGCTAGTTTAACACTTGGTTTTACGCTTGATATAAAAGAAATTTCTGTTTTATCTCTTGTAAAATGGTCAAAAATAGGTTCAATTGTAATATCTTGGTTTTTATCTCCTGTGCTTGGAGGAGTTTGTTCTTTTGTGCTTTATAAGTCTGTTAAAAAATATATTTTAAATTATAATGCTATTGCTGAACTTAAAATAGAAAAAATTAAAAAAAAGAAAAAAGAGCTAAAAAAAATACATAAAAAAATTTTTGATGAACTTAGTGAGGCTGAAAAAGTTAAATTTACAGAAGCTATGAATATGGATATTTTCACTATGAAAGATCCAAATTTTGATCCAAATGATTTAGATACTGAGTATTTTAAAAAAATACACGAACTTGACGCAAAAAAAGAGTCTTTAAAGTCCCATCAAGCACTTGAAATGGGAATTCCTGCAATTGCTGCTTTTGGCGTTGGGATAGTATCAAGCATGTTTATATTTAAGGGGCTTAAAAATTTAGAACTAGGTCTTTCAAATTTGCAAAATTACTTAATAATAGCGATGATTAGTGCAGCAACTTGGATGGCAATGTTTATCTTTGCAAAAACTTTAAGAAGGTCTGATTTGTCAAAATCAACCTTTTTAATGTTTTCCTGGCTTCAGGTTTTTACTGCTGCTGGATTTGCATTTTCACATGGGTCAAATGATATTGCAAACGCCGTTGGTCCATTTGCTGCAATAATTGATACTTTGGCAAATAATACCATAAATCCAACTGCTGAGGTTCCGCCAATCATAATGGCAACTTTTGGAGTTGCTTTAGTAACTGGACTTTGGTTTATGGGAAAAGAGGTTATAAAAACAGTTGGAACAAGTTTAACTACAATTCATCCAGCATCTGGTTTTTGTGCTGAACTAGCCGCAGCAAGTGTGGTAATGAGTGCATCAATTTTGGGACTTCCTGTTTCATCAACTCACATTTTAGTTGGAGCAGTTTTGGGAATTGGTGTGGTAAATGCACAAGCAAATTGGGCATTAATGAAACCAATTGCATTAACTTGGGTTATAACTTTACCTGCAGCAGCTGTAATAAGCTCAGTTGGATTTGTGATATTAAAGATTGTATTTTAAGATTTTTCATATATTTACATAATTTCATAGAATAGTAATTAATACTTATGTGGATATTGCAAATGTTGTATTTTTTAAATAATTCTTAGTAAAGTAATGATTGTTTTGAAGTTTTGCTGATAATAGGTTACTGATGTATTTTGACAATAATCAGCTATTTTTTCTAGCTTAATAAAAAACTAAAATTTATGTTTTAAACTTTAAAATACTGCACAAAAAATATCTTTAGTTAAAATAAAAAATTTTATAGACAATTATTTATTAACATAGCATTTTTTTAAGAACAATATAAAGCCTAGTTTTTATAAAATTTTAAAATTGGATAGATTGTTAAAAATATTTAATTTAAATAATTCTTATATCAAAGATAGATATAAAATGAATCAAACGGTAGATATTTAAAATATCAGATTGATATTTATCAAGCTGTTTGATAGTTTGAAATAGGATATGATAATTTAAGGTTTGAGTTAAAAACGCAAACCTTAAAAATTGATAATTTAAAATCTTGCTCCGATTGTAAATTCAAAACTATTTGTACTGTCATAATCTTCTTTATTAAGTGGTTTTACCCAAAATAGTTGCAATGGTCCAACAGGTGTTCTCCATTCGATTCCGGCTCCAGTACTGTATCTTTTTGATTCGCTCCAGCTATCATCACCTATCATTCCATAGTCAAAAAATGTTACAAAACGCATATTTATACGATCAATTAAAGGCATGCTTAACTCAAACGAGTTATTAAAACTTTGCTTTCCACCTGTTTCTATGTAATTACAATGTGTATTATCAAGACAAATTTTCTTTTTTGGAATACTTCTTCCATCATATCCTCTAACAGATCGCATTCCGCCTAAAAATAACTTTTTATTAACAGGTAGGTTTTTATCATTGAAGAAATACCCAGCACCTGCTTTATATCTAAATATTAAATCCCAATCGATATAATCTTTCATTCCAAAATACCAATTAAAATTCGCATTGCCTTTTAAATACTCTATATCTCCACCAAGTCCTGAGTAATCAAGTGAAGCATTAGCTATAATACCACTTCTTGGCAAGTAGTAATCATCTGTATTGTTAAACACAATTGATGGAATAAGTGAGCTTTTTATATTGCTTCCATTTTGATAACCGGCTTTTTTATAGTAAGCATTTAAGCCATTTATTTTTGATTTTTCAATTTCATAAGTTAAATATGCACTTGTATATCTTCCAAGCTTTCTACCAATTGTTGCACTTGCTCCGTAAGCTTTTTCATCATAGTCATTCCAATCCCAATCTCTTGCGTAAATTTGACCACTTAGGCTATATTCTGAGTTGTAAATTCTAGGATTAGTAAAGCCAATTGCTCCACTTAGTTGATCGTCGCTTTTTTCAGCACTTACATAGCCGCTTATTCCACTACCAAATATATTTTTTTCAGAAACTGATGCACTTAGTAAAAGACCATCTCCACTTCCGTATCCAATACCACCTGTTATGCTTCCAGTAGGAGCTTCTTTAACATCTATATTTAAATCTATTTCGTTATCATTTACAACATTTTCAGTTATTTGGACATCATCAAAATATCCAGTTCTTCTAAGTGAATTTTTAGAATCAACCAAATCGGTTCTGTTATAAAGCTCACCCTCTGTTAGATACATCTCTCTTCTTACAACCGAATCAGCAGTTTTTTCATTACCTGAAATTGTTACATTTCTTACATAAATTTGAGCATGAGGTTTAATGATATAATTTATTTTAACAGTATTATTTTCATTATCAGGTTTTAAATCAGGATTAACCTCAACATAGGCATATCCCTTGTCTGCAACCAAATTTTCAAGTTTTGCAATATCTCTTCTTATCCAATCAGCATTAAATCTTTTGCCACTTCTTAATTTTAAATCTTTAATAATTTTTTTTGTATCAAGCTCTAAATATTGTGGTGCTTCGATTGAAATTTCACTAACTTTAAATCTTTCCCCCTCTGTTATATAATAAGTAAGATCAGCAGTATAGTTGCTCATATATGTATTTACAAAAGGAGCTGAAACAGTAGCGTTTAAATAGCCTCTTTTCATATATTCGTTTTGTATTCTAGCTGGATCGTTTGGAAGATCTGCAGTTTTTAATTTGCCATCATCAAAACCCCACATCCATCCAAGCATCTCTCTTTGCTTGTTTGCAATTGCAGGTCTTATATCTGAATACTTAAGCTTTTTAGCACCTACTAAATTTACATTTTTTATTATGATGTTTTCACCTCTATTTACAATAACCGTTAAATGAAGCGAGCTTTTATCTTCATCTAAAAATTTCTCTTCAGTCTCAACTACGGTATCAAAATAGCCCTTTACTTCATAAAACTGTTTTACTCTTTCTTTTACTTGATTTAAGGCAACCTTATCATATGCTTGACCAAGTTTTAAGCCAATTATTTGTTCCATTGCAGTTCTATCATTTGTAACAACGCCTTCAATATCAAGTTTTGAAATAATAGGCTTTTCTTTTACATGAACAATCAAATTTCCATTATTTTCAGTAATGTAAATATCATCAAAATAGCCTTGATTAAAAAGATTTGTGATGGCTTTATTTGTATTATAGCCAGTGATGGCATCTCCTATTTTAAGACCTGATATGTTTTGTGCAACTAATGGTGAAATTTGTTTTAAACCTTCAAAATTTACAGACTTTATAGCTGTTGCGCCAAAAGCCAAATTTGCTAAAAATAGTGCTAGATATGTAGTTTTTTTCATTTGCTAACCTAAAAATAAATATTTTGGCGCTATAATAGCATAATTAAAATAAAATTTTAGTGAAAATAAGGAAATTTATGAAAATTGGTATTATTGGTTTAGGATTAATAGGAGGTTCAGTCGGGCTTTGTCTAAGAGATATGAAATTAATAGATAGAGTTTATGGAAGTGATATAAGTAAAGAAAATGAGAGTCTTGCTCTAAATTTAGGACTTGTTGATGAGATAATAACTTTTGATAAAATGAAAGAAATTTGTGATGTTATATTTTTAGCAATTCCAGTTGAAGCAATAGTTGAAACTTTACAAAATTTAAAAGATATTAAAAATACCACAACGATAATTGAGCTAGGAAGTACAAAAGAAAAGATAATTTCTTCTTGCCCAAAAGAAATAAGAGCAAATTTAGTAGCTGCTCATCCTATGGCTGGAACTGAAAACTCAGGTCCAAAAGCTGCATTCAAAACACTTTTGCAAAAAGCTGTTGTGGTTATTTGTAATGATGATGATACGGCAAATTTACATGCAAAAAGAGCTATTGAAATTTTTTCTTATGCTGGTATGAAGATAGTTTTTATGGATGCTAAAAAGCACGATCACCATGTTGCTTTGATTTCGCATTTACCGCATGTTATAAGCTATTCGTTGGTAAATAGTGTTTTAAAAGAAGAAAATAAAAGAAATATTATAAATTTAGCTGGAGGAAGCTTTTCAGATGTTAGTCGTATCGCAAAATCTTCACCTGAAATGTGGAGTGATATTTTTAAGCAAAATAAAGAAAATGTTTTAAATTCTATAAATTCTTTTAAAAAAGAACTTGATTTTTGTCAAAATTTAATAGAAGATGAAAAATGGCAAGAGCTTACAAAATGGCTATATGAGGCAAGAGTTATAAGAGATTTTTTATAAATTAAAATTGAAATTTACCGTAAGTTTATCAGTTAAAAGTAAAATTAGGTAAGAGCTATAAAAATAATATAAATTTAAGGTGAGAGTTTGAGAAGAAGAAATTCAAGAGAAAGTGGTGGCTTTTTTGGAGCATTTTTTTTAGTAATTTTATTAGTTGTATTAGGAATATCGTATTTTGTTTATTCATCTGAGATGTTTGAAAGAAATGCACCAAAAGTTAGTTTAGGAGATAAGATTGATTGGAATTTAAAAACTCCAATTAATGTAAAAATAACAGATGACACCGGCATAAAATCGCTTAAAATTTCATTAAGTGATGGAAAGCAAGTTGTAAATTTGATGGATGAGACATTTGAACTTATTCAAAAAGAGCTAAATTTGGCCATAAATTTACCAAAAGGAACATTGCTTGATAGAAATGGAAATTTAAAATTAAATATCGAAGTAAAAGATATAAGCAAATGGAAATTTGGAAATAAACTAAATAAAGAAATAGATGTTTTAGTAGATACAAAAAGACCCGATGTTTATGTTTTAAATCAATCTTATAAAATTACAAAAGGTGGATCTGGCGCAGTTGTTTTTAAAGCTAGTGATGATAATTTAAATGAAGTTTATATTCAAACTAATTTTGACAAGAAATTTGAAACAGTACCATTCTATAAAGATGGATATTTTGTATCAATTATAGCTTGGCCTGTTAACCAAAAAAATTTTACTGCTTATGCTGTTGCAACGGATAAAGCAGGAAATGAAAGTAGGGTAAGAATTAGATATTATTTGCAAGATAAAACTTATAAAACTTCTAAAATTTCACTAACTGATGAGTTTATAAACGGCAAGATAAGTGAGTTAGTTGAAATTTATGCAAAAGATCCAAGTATTTACGAAGGTATCGAGAAATTTAAATTTGTGAATGAAACTTTAAGAAATACAAATGAAGAGCTGATTTATTCAAAAACTGATAAAATTTTAGAAGAAAAAGTGGATGATTTTTTTATAAAACCATTTTATCCTCTTAAAAATGGAGCTGCAGTTGCAAGCTTTGGCGATCATAGATTTTATGTAAAAGATGATAAAGATGTAAGCCAATCATGGCATTTAGGACTTGATTTAGCAAGTGTTGCAAATGCTCAAATTACAACAAGCAACCCAGCTGTTGTAGTTTTAAAAGCAGATAATGGAATTTATGGATTAAATTTAGTTTTATATCATGGGCTTGGACTTTATAGTATTTATGGACATTGTAGCTCTTCATCTGTGGATGTTGGGGAAAATTTAAATGAAAACCAAACTATAGCAAATACTGGCTCTTCTGGCTTGGCATTTGGTGATCATTTGCACTTTGGTATGAGTGTTCAAGGAGTTGAGGTAAGACCAGAGGAGTGGATGGATAAAAAGTGGATGAGAGAAAACATTTTTCAAATTTTAGATAATGCAAAAAAACTTATTGATAATAAAAAATAAGTTTTATCATTTACTAATTTTAAGATATAATTAAACATTAAAAAATTATAAGGGGTATGTTTTGAAACAAACAACTATAAAAAAAAGAATTGAAGGCGTTGGTATTGGGCTTCACAAAGGTGAACCTATAAAAATTGCCTTAGAGCCTTTGGGTGAGGACTCAGGGATTATTTTTTATAGACAAGATGTAGGTGTAAGCATAAAAGCTGAACCAAAAAATGTTATAAACACCCAAATGGCAACTGTTATTGGAAATAGTAATGGTGTATATGTTTCTACAATAGAGCATTTATTAAGTGCTATAAATAGCTATGGAATTGACAATATAAGAGTTGTTTTAGATGCAAATGAACCACCTGTTATGGATGGAAGTTCTATTGGATTTTGTATGATGCTTGATGAGGCGGGCACAAAAGCTTTGGATAAAAATAAAAATATAATGGTTATTAAAAAAGAAGTCGCTGTTAAAAAAGGTGATAAATTTGTTTCTATAAAACCATCAAATAGTCCTAAATTTAACTATACTATTAAATTTGATCACCCAGTTATAGGTGAGCAAATTTATGAGTTTGAGTTTTCTAAACAAAACTATATTAAAGAAATAGCAAGAGCTAGGACTTTTGGATTTTTAAAGGATGTTCAAGCTTTAAGAGCTCAAAATTTAGCACTTGGTGGAAGTTTAGAAAATGCCGTTGTTTTAGATGATAGTGGTATTTTAAATCCTGGTGGATTAAGATTTGAAAATGAATTTGTAAGACATAAAATTCTTGATGCAATTGGTGATTTGGCATTAATGGGAATGCCTATTTTGGGTGATTATACAGCGTATGCTGGAAGCCATGAGTTAAATCATCTTTTAACTTTAGAAATCTTAAGTGATGCAAAAAGCTATGAGATAGTAAATTTAAAAGATAAAGCTTTTGCGAAAGAATACTCAAAAGTTTTTGCATAGTTAAGGATAAATTCATTAAACAGGTTGATATTTTAGTTCTTACATTATGCAAGCCAGCTATTGTTGGTATCTATGAGAATGATGTTTTAATACAAAAGCTTAGTGGCGAAAATCCAGCGAGTGATTTTTTAATAGAGGCAATTGATTATATTTTAAAAAATTATAATTTAAAAAGCATAATTTATGCAAATGGACCAGGAAGTTTTATGGGCATAAAAGTTGCTTATGTTATTCTTAAAACTCTTAGTATAACTAGAAATTTACCACTTTATGCAGTAAGTGGATTTGAATTAAATGGTAATTCGCCTATTAAAGCAAATAAAAATTTAAGCTTTGTTTTAAAAGACAATGGTGAAATCATTTTAAAAAAAATAGAAGCAAAAGAATTTAAAATTCCTTCAAATTTATCCAAATTAAATAAAACAAATGATATACTTCCGAATTATATAATAGATGCAGTTTAGGTGAAAAATGAAGATAAAAGTTCCAGCAACTAGTGCGAATTTAGGTCCAGGCTTTGATGCGTTGGGACTTAGCTTAAACCTATATAATGAGGTTGAAATAACAAAGCAAAATTTGCCTTGCATTTCTATAAAGGGCGAGGGAAGTGGAAATTTAAATATTAAAAAAAATAACACTTTTGTAAATATTTTCTTAGAAATTTATGAGTCCTTAACTGCTAGGCAAGAAAATTTTAAATTTTCATTTATAAATAATATCCCATTTTCAAGAGGGCTTGGGAGCAGTTCTTCTGTAATCATTGGAGCAATTGCAGCAGCTTATGAAATGGCTGAGTTTAAAATTGCAAAAGAGGCTATTTTAAATAAAGCTTTATTTTATGAAAATCACCCTGATAATATCGCTCCTGCTACATTTGGTGGTTTTGTAACAAGCATAGTTGAGAATGGTAAAGTTTATACTCAAAAAATTTATTTAGATTCTTCTATAAAAGCTGTTGTTGTTATTCCAAATAAAGCAATGTCAACAGATAAATCAAGATCAAAATTACCAAAAAATTATTCCATGAAAGATTGTGTTTTTAATCTTTCTCATAGTGCTTTTTTAACAGCTTCATTTATAAAAAAAGATTACGAAAGCCTAAGAGTAGCAGCTAAAGATATGATGCATGAAGATCTAAGAATGAAGGCTTTACCAGAGCTTTTCGATGTTAGAAAAATTTCTTATGAAAATGGAGCTTTAATGAGCACACTATCAGGAAGTGGATCAAGTTTTTTAAATATAACATACAAAGACGATAGCAAAAATTTAGCTAAAATTTTAAAAGATAAATTTCCAGATTTTAAGATAAAAGAGCTTGATTTTGATAATGAAGGCTTTAAAATATCATAAAAAAGCAAAATAAAAGAAAAAAAAGATATAATGATGGGAAAATTTCTGCAAATTAGATCATGTGTGGTTTGCAAAAATAAATTTGAACAAAAAAAACTTTTAAGATTTAGGATAAAAAACCATAAAATTAACAAAGAAGATTTAACTGGAAGAAGTTTTTATATATGTTCTGATTGTATAAAAAAAGAAGAAAAAATTTTAAAAAAAGCAGTTTCTAAATTTGTAAGAATTTCAAGTTTAGATGAATTAAAAGGAGATTAGTTTATATGGCGGAAGTTCGCATAAGTGAGATAGCATTAGAGCTTGGTTACACCAGTAAGGAAATTATTGAAAAAGCCAATGAAATGGGGCTAAAAAAAATAAAAGCACAAAATAGTGCAGTTAGCATGGAAGAAGCAGAGGCTATATATAACTATGTTCAAACAGGTGAGTTGCCACAAAAGCTTAAGACAAAATCTAAAATACATTCAAAACCTAAAAAAGAAATTGAGATTTTAGATGATGAAGAGCCTATTAAGAAGTCAAAAAAAGAAAAAAATAATAAACCAAAAGCTGAAAAAACAGTAAAGCCTAAAAAAGAGTCAATTTCAAAAAAAATAGAAGAGCAAAAAGAAGAAGATTTTAGCTCCATAAAAACACCAGAAGAAATTAAAAATGAAGAAGCTAAAAAAGGGATAAAAGAAACAACTTTAAAAAAAGATATAAAAACAGAAATAAAAGAAGAATTAAAATCACAAGACAAAGATGATATAAAAATTACAAAATCTAAAAACTTGGAAACTCCTAAAAAAGAAATTCCAAAAGAAAAAGAATC
>OGSY01000430.1_pt1 | contig 21840 bp, 15 predicted proteins | sample 1574281 | NCBI WGS metagenome assembly OGSY01 (sample SAMN03295855, study PRJEB24534) | human gut metagenome | isolation source: fecal sample 5 from infant 8 | host: Homo sapiens | place: USA: Pittsburgh, PA | collected 2014-07
ATTAAATATTTTCAAATATTATACAAGTTTTATTTCCCTTTTATATTAATTTCTACTTATTGTTCTCAAAATATATTTTTAGACAAAAAAAGTTCTATTTTAATTTAAATAATTAAAATAGAACTTTAAATTATTAATAACATTTAACTTAACCTTCAAAAACTCCAAATGAGTTTTCTATTTTGTCTTCATCATAAAAACCATTATTATTTTTCATTTTATTTTTTATTACTATATTTATGTCTTTATTATCTTTGTCTAACTTAAATGTATAATTATTTTTTTCAAGATTAACACCATTTACCTCTATGGTACTTAAATCCGAATTTAATCTATCTAACTCTTCAATCTTATATTCTCCAGCTACTAAATAATTTATAGATAAATCTTTATTATTAGATATATCTGTTTTCATATCTTTTATATAAAATTTCATAACGGAAGCTTCTCCATTTGGAAAAACCTTTAAATAATATTTACCCTTATCTCCACCATTAAGACATATAGTGAACGTTTGATTATTATATTTACCTTTTGAATCACTATTGCCATCGATTTCTTTACTTACACTAATAGTTCCTTTTTGATAAGGAATAGTTACTTTAGGTATATTAAATTCTTCATTTATTCTAGTCTTTTTAGAGTCTAAAGGATCATAAAAGTTTATAACAGCTTTTGTATTTGTAGGAATATCTTCACCACCATAATACTTATTTTTTAATCTTATTTTAAACTTTACCTCCATACCACTATAATTAACTGCACCTAAATTCCATGTTAACTTTTCTTCTGAATTTTCACTTGTAACTTTAGGTTGTTTAATTTCCAACTCTTTTTTATCCTTAGAATCATTATCATTTAAATTAGTAGATATAGATGTTTTTCCTTGTCCATAGGCATTTTCTACTATTTCAAAATTATTAGGAACTATATCAGTAAGAATTGCATCATCCATAATTCTATTTTCATTAATGATATTCATTGCTATGTCATTATAAACCGAATCTAACCTCTGACTACCATCTGTGATAAAATATGATCCAGAATTATTTATGCTTTTTATAAAATCTTTAGCTATTTTTTTTTCTTGATAGAATCTTATTCCAGTAAATAATCCAATAGAATAAAACTTAGCTTTATTTTTATCTCTAAATCCTAGCCTATTAAAATAATCTTTTGTTTCAGGAATAAAATATTTATTTAATTCTAAATTGAATTCTTTATTACTTAATACATTTGAAATTCCATAGTTAAAATCTAATTCAACATTTTTTGATGTCTGTGATGGTAATCCATCTGTGAAAAACACAACATATTTTTGACTATTTTTTTTAGATTTCTTGTTTAACTGTTCATTAACTAAGTTTAACGCTGCGTTAATATCAGTTCCTCCATGTACTTTAATTTTATCAATTTCATTTTTTATAGCTGAATAATTACTAGTATAATCACATAAAACTTTAGCATCTTTACTAGATCCTTTGACTAAGTAAACCCCATGGTAATATCCATATTTATCCAAATATTTTTTTTTAAGGTCATATGTATCTGCCCCTGAAAATTCTATTAATGATATATTCGCTCTATCTCCAAATGAACCTTCAATATCATCTAAAAAATTTTTCATAGCTCTTTTTAAGGTTGGCATTTCATATTCCATACTTCCTGATTTATCAGCTACCATAATAATATCTACAGGATTTACTATTGATCTCTTATTTCCTTTAAATTTTAATGATATTTCATACTCACCATTTCCTAAATCTGTAGCTGTTTTAAGTAAATCAACTTTACTTTTAGTCTGTATCCACTTTGAATCTCCCTCTACTTTATTTACATTTACTGCCTTAGTTACTTTATAAGGGAAATTTAAACTTAAAAACATTGCAACTAAAATCAATATTATCTTCTTACTTATCTTCATATTAATTCACCTTACTTTTTAATTACAAATTGATTCCAAATAATTTTTAACATCATTATTTATCTCATTCCATTTTGATGAAATTTCTGATTTCTTTGGTGCAATTGCTTCTACATTTACATCTACCACTAATCTTTTCCCTTTATATCTACTTCTTTCATATTCACTTAAACTATTTAAATTCAAACTTACTGAACTTAATATTTCTGAACTATAGTTACTTTTTGTGCTTCCATCATTATTGGTAGTTAATGAATCCTCATATCTACTTGCTGCATCAAATTTATTATTTTTTTCTGCATCAATATCATCTTTACTTCCATTAGGCAAAACACTTGAATAATAATAATACCCATCTTTTCCATCTATCCAAAGATTGCCTTCATTCTTATCTTTATTACTTGAGTCTACTATGTTTTTTAAATTTAAAGTAACTAAATTAGTATCTCCCGGCCAAGGATTTCCACCTTCATCAATCCATCTAGGTGTTATACTAACTCTGACAAGCTCACCATTATCTCCAGTATTCTTCACTTTTACATTTTTACTAATTTCATTTCCATTCCAAGTCTCATTTTGTTTAAACCTCTCAGCAATCTTAACACTAATACTTCCAGTTCCAAAGTTGTTTACAACATTATCTGAAGAAGTAAAATATTTAGCAAATACTGTAATAGAAAATATACTGGTAATAATAATAAATCCTATTAAAACCTTAACAAATCTATTTCTCTTCACATCAATTACCTCATCTATAAATACTAATTTTTTTCTTTTCTCTTACGATTTACTATTGCTAGTAATAAAAAAGAAATTATTATTAATACTAAATATATTCCAACACCAGTATCACCTGTATGTGGAACAATTATTTTTTTATCTACCTTATCCTCAATATTAATTACATCATTTTCTTTACAGTTATCCCTGTATAGTGAACTATCCTCTTCTCCATAACTATCCTTGACAGCAGTAAAAATCCAGTCAACTTGTGCTTTCTTATTTTTATATTCATTTCCTGCTTCTTTTCCAGGAAACTCCGCAAAAGCCTCAAGTTTTTTAGACTCACCTGGCTTTACTTCTCCTAAGTAAATATTATTTTCTAATCCATTCTTCCCACTAACAAATCCATCATATATACAATTTCCATCATACATTACCTTAAGTTCTATCTTCTCCAATAAATCATAACTTTCCTTTTTACTAACTCTTTCAGCTCTCATAAATATTTTATAAGAATCTTTATGCTTGTTATTTAATAAAATATTTCTTTCAAGCTTATCTCCTGGAAGAATATTATCTGACCATAAAAAGGGCTCATCCCCCTGAATAAATACTATACCATCAGCATTTCCCTCTAATTCAACATTAGGGGTTGCAAATGTACTTGCAACCCCTGGCTTACATATTATTAAAAGAAATGCCATAGTAAATAAAAAGGACTTTATTAGATTCTTCATCCTTTTCACTCCTCGCATAATCGTTATAACTTAATTTAAAATATTACTTATTTATGTGCATTAGTACCTGCACCTAAATCTTTTATAGCTTGTGGTGCATCTTTCCAAGAATCACTTACTGCACCATTAGCAGCTTGTACACCTTCTGAATTAACAGTTACATCAAATTTTAATCCTTTAAATTCATTTGTAGTATCTTTTGATAATGTAACACTTTCTAATAAGTTTGAAGTTTGTCCCTTTGGATTAACTATTCCATTATAGTAATAATATCCATCAGAACCTTTTATCCATTTTCCTTCTTCAGGATTATTAGAATCAGTTAAGTTCTTTTCAAAGTTTAAAATTATATTCTCTTTATCTAAATCAGGCTTTTCAGTTCCCTCAGCATCTTTCCATACTTTTTCTATCTTAACTCTAATTAATTGATCATATGTAGCTGTATTGCTTACATTAACTTGTTTTGTTACATTATCCCCAGGTAATGTATTATCAGCTTCATTTTTATCGAACTTTTCATTTATCTTTATTCCTGAATTTGGATCGCTAGGATTATCTGTACTTGCTGTTGTAAATGGGTTTGTTACAGAATCACTTGATGTAAACCAAGCTAAAGATCCTCCTATACTTCCTACTGCTAAAACACCTGCTATACATAAGCCTATTATTTTCTTCTTACTCAATTTAAATTACCTCCCAGTTTATAAATTATTTATATTATTCTTATTAATTTAAATCTAACTTTTCTTTCTTACTCCTAAAGATTTATTGAATACAAAATCAATTAAGATAATAACTACAAGTAAACCTATAAATATTAACTTGTTTTTTTGTAAGCTACTTAAAAATGCTCCTAAATATGGCACTTGAAAAACAACCTTTCCAACAAGTAATTTTTCATCTAAAGGTACAGGATCTTGAGTATTATTTGCATCACCTTTTGTTATAAATTCAGTTTTTCCATCACTATTAACTATATCTATAGCTCTATGAGTTGTAACATTATTAGTTATGTCACTTCTAAAAGTTATAACATCATTTTTCTTCACCTCATTGGGTAATGTCTCCTTTACAACTACCAAATTTCCTGGCTTTATAGTAGGACTCATACTTCCAGTTAAAATATCATAAACTCTATATCCTCCTATACTAATTCCAGAATCACTTTTCTTAGCAAAAAAGCCTAGAAGTAAAAATGCTATAAGTATAGTTAAAAAACCATAAAATAAAATATTATAAAAAATTTTTATACCTTTTTTCATAATTATTCCTTTTCTTCCTTTTTAACTTTACAGATATGTAAAATATTGTTTGCAGATTATTTATAACATCTTAAGTAAATCATCTCAATACATATAGCGTGAATTGCATGTTTTATTACGTAAATGTAAATTTTTAAATATAAAAATCTATTGTTGTATTAACTAATAAATTGGTGTAATATTGAAATTATCGTAGTTTTATTGGGAAAATTTAAGTCGTTATTTAGAGGTGAGTATTATGAAAAATTCATTAAGAATTAAAAAAATAATAAGTTTAATTCTATTAATTATAATTTTCTTTTGTGCAATGAAAATATATCAAAAACGTTTAGGATATTATACTGATTCAAGAGATTATGATAACTTAAGAAGTCTTTCTCCTCTATCTGATTCTTCTGTTAATAAAAGTCCAGAGGAACATAAGCAGGATGCAGAAAGTGAAAAGAACTTAAAAAATATTAATCCAGACTATAGATTTTGGATAAAAGTTGAAGGAACTAATATAGATTTTCCAGTGGTTCAAGGAAAAGATAATGATTTCTACTTGCATCATAACTTTAACAAAGAAAAAAGCTTCTCAGGTTCGATTTTTGTTGACTCAGAAAATAATTTAAATGATGATTCTAATATAGTTGTTTATGGTCATAACATGAGAAATGATACTATGTTTGCTCAAATTAAACATTTTAAAAATGAAAATTTCTTCAATGCAAATAAATATGTAACTCTTTATAGAGAAGGGAAAAAATCAACATTCGAAATTTTTTCAGTTTACCAAGAAAATGCTAAGGATTTAGAATCTGAAATAAAAACAAAATTTTCAAATAAAGAAGATTATGAAAAATATTTAAAAGAACAAGAATCAAAATCACTATTTAAAAGAGATGGCATAGATTTAAATTCTAATGATAGAATCTTAACTCTAATAACCTGTGGATATGATTTTGTTAATGCTAGAATAGTAGTGGTAGCAAAAGAAATTGATTAAAGGCCTATATATTACAAGATTAAGGTAATATATCAAATATAATAATAAAACTTACAAACATATTCCGAGAATTACTAGATCTAGATATTCTCTTCATACTGTTTGTAAGTTTTATAAAAAGTTATTTTGATACACGCAACTTATTAGTTATTTTAAAGTTTTTCTCTTTAATCTCCAAAGTTTTGAAACATAATCTCCATAAAGCTCTGGAATATTTAAACCTATATACATAAGTTCATCTCCACTAAGCACCATATCTTCCCCTATTATTTCATATTCTGAATCCTTATCTAAGGCTGTAAGTTTTAAATTGCTAAAGCTTTCATTTACTAAAGCCCACTGTCTAATATAGCTTACAACAATCTCATTCTTATCTTCTGAAATCATCATCCACGCTACTTCATTACTATTAAATGGGCTCTTTAATCTATACAAAGTTCCAAACTGCACAGTTTCTCTAATTTCTTTATATAAACTTATTTGTTCCTTTAATTCTTCCTTTTCTTCCTCACTTAACTTAGTTATATCAAGCTCATATCCAAAATTACCTGCCATAGCAGATACCCCCCTAGTTTCAAGTGGAGTTATTCTATTAGCTTGGTGATTAGGAACTGCTGAAACATGGCATCCCATGGAAATTGGAGGATAAACCATAGAGGTTCCAAACTGTATTTTTAATCTTTCTATGGCATCTGTATCATCACTTGTCCAAGTTTGAGGCATATAATAAAGTATTCCTGGGTCAAATCTTCCACCGCCACCTGAGCAGCTTTCAAATAATACATTAGGGAATCTACTTGTTATTTCCTCCATAACCCTATACAATCCTAAAATATATCTATGTGCAGTTTCTCTTTGTCTCTCTGAAGTCAATCCTAAAGAACCCACCTCTGTCATATTTCTATTCATATCCCACTTAACATAAGATATATTAGCACTTTCAAGAATTTTGCTAATAGATTCTATTATATAATCACATACTTCTTTCCTTGATAGGTCTAATATTAACTGACTTCTTGCATGTGATCTAGTTCTTCCTGGAATATGAATACACCAATTTGGATGTTTTTCATAAAGCTTACTAATAGGTGAAATCATCTCTGGCTCAAACCATAATCCAAACTCTAAACCCATATTATTTATATCCTTAGCCAGTTTACTAAGTCCACCCTTTAATTTGCCCTCATTAACAAACCAATCTCCTAAGGAACTTTTATCATCATTTCTATTTCCAAACCATCCATCATCAAGAACAAAAAGTTCCATTCCTAACTTTGAAGCTTCCTTAGCTATTTCCTTTATCTTAACCTCATTAAAGTCAAAATATGTGGCTTCCCAGTTATTTATAAGCACAGGTCTTACCTTATCTCTATAATTTCCTCTACACAATCTCTTTCTATAAAGATTATGATAAATTTGAGACATGCCATTTAGTCCCTTTGAGGAATAAACTAATACAACCTCTGGTGCTTGAAACTCTTCCTTTGACTCAAGTAGCCATTTAAAATCAAAAGGATTTATTCCTATTTGAGCTCTTGCATTTCTATACATGTCAACTTCCACATTTGCTAAGAAGTTTCCACTATAAACTAAGCTAAAGCCATAAACTTCTCCATATTCCTCATTGGCCTCCTTACTACATAGGGCCATGAAAGGATTTTGAGCATGGCTACTTGCCCCTCTTCTACTTTCAATAGCTTGGCTTCCACTTCTTAAAGGATTTCTAAGAATATGTCTCTCTCTTCCCCAAGATCCTGAAAGCTGAATAAAATCAAATTCATCAGTTGTAAAATCTACATTGGCACTTAAAACTCTCTCTATATTTATCTTTTCATCACTATTATTAACTATTTTTAAGCTTCTTGTAATAGCATCAAAATCTTCAAAAACATTATATGTTAATATGACTTCTAAGTTTTTTAAAGAATCAACTAAAGTTATTTCTAGAGAAGTAGCCTCTTCCTCACTTTCAACATACACAGCTGGTAAACCTGAAAGTCTTTGCTTTCCTTCGTAAATTCTATGTGACTTATATCTTAAATCAGTAGCTGATGTACCATCTTCATATTGAAACTCTAAACTTGGACTTCTTAAGTCAGTAGCTCCAAATGTTGGACACTCCTGAGGTATTAACTCTAACTGAAATCCACTTATATTATCAGTATCAGCGGCAAAACTTCCAAAGCCTCTTCTTCTAACAAAATACTCTAAGTTATCAGCTTTTAACTTTCTTCCCCAATACAAATGACTTAAATGTCCTGTCTCCATAACCTTCAAAACATAACTTGTATTCTTTGTCCTTAGATGAAAAGTTTTAAAATTCTCATTATAATTTATACTCATAATTCTCATAAAGTTATCTATTAACTCTTTCCCCCTATATTAATACTAATATTTTGTATGCACTCTTCTAAATCCCTTTTAACTTATAAAGAAAATTTAACCTTTTAAGAAAACCTTAACATTAGCTACTAAAGGCTATAAATAAAAGCCTTAATTAAACTAAATTCATTATAAAAAGTCAAATCAAAAATCTAAATAGTCTACATACAAATTATCCTTTAATAGCATTATATAGGTAATTTTATTAAATTTAAATATATAACTTTCAATATTTTAGATAACATTTAAAATATTAAAAAGAAGTTATATTTAAAGTTAATAAACTTACTTTAAATATAACTCCTCACTCTACTAAGTAAATACTTAGTAGTATAAAACCCATGTTTTACAGAATTTCTTTTATTTAAATATTATTTAAAACAGCCCTATAATTAATTTTTTAAAGTACCATTAGAATTAAATTCATAAAACTTACCATTAATATCTCTCTTTTCTGTAACCATGAAACCATTACCTTCATCAAAATAATACCATTGTCCACCAATCATCTTCCATCCAGAAGCTAATCTTCCATTTGATTCAACATAAGCCCATTGTAAATCTGGTGAGTATTCTAAATTCTTAAATGACTTCCATCCTTCTGAAGCATCCCAAGATCCATCTTCATTAAAGAAATGTTGAATATATGGTTTATTAGTCTTATAATCCCATTCCTTAACAGCACCTTTAGCCATAACTTTATTTTCTTTGTAGAAATAATACCATTTATTATTTATCTCTTTCCACCCTTCAGCCAAGCTTCCATCATTATTTATATAAGCCCAACATGTCTTATTACCTTCATCTTGCCATGAATGCCATCCTGGATTAGTAACCCATGCTCCACTATTATCAAAACAATAATATCTTTTATCACCATTTGAATAAGTAACTGCAGTTGAACCTTTTGCCATTTTTCCATTTTCATAAAAATAATACCATGTTCCATTTATATTTTGCCAACTAGTTGATAATTCATTATTTGAGTTTATATAGTACCAATCATTATTATATTTCCCAATATGATTAACCCAACCTTTTTTATATTGTAGAGCTCCACTATTATCAAAATAATATAGTTTTGTGTCATAAGTGTTTTCATCAAACATATATTTAGGACCAGTTGCCATTACTCCACCGTCATTAAAATAATACCAAATTCCATTGATTTTTTGCCATCCTTTTTGAATAATACCATTATTATCTGTATAGTAATATTCTCCATCTTTATTCTGGCTCCAACCTTTTGCTATCAATCCAGATTCATTAAAGTAATATTGGTTTCCCTCTATTTGAGTATTTCCTGTACTCATAACTCCATTCTTAAAATAATATTTATTTCCATTTATTTCTTTAAATCCCTCTGCCAATTCACCATTATCATCAATATAACACCAAATATAATAAGAATTATATCTATCTTTGCACTTATGCCATCCTTTTGAAGTATTTAATGCTCCACTATCATCAAAGAAATAATTTGCTTCCTTATTTCCATTAAACCCATATATAGAAATTACTCCAGTTTCCATTAACGCCTTATGAGGTTCAAAATAATAATATTTATTATTTATTTTTGCTAATCCTTTTTTACATACTCCAGTATTATCTATATAACACCATTTATCTTCATCATATAAAGTAACCTTATGCCATCCTTCACTAGTTACTAAAGCTCCACTTTCATTAAATAAATATGTTGGTAAATCTACTTTATAACAACCATCTTCAACTTCATTTTCAAAAATAGTACTAGTTCCTTTACACATTATTCCATTAGGTGCAAACCAATACTTATTTCCATTTATTGTTTGCCAACCTGTTTTAGCTAAACCATCTTCTCCAAAATAATACCAACATGGCTCTCCATCTACAGGTTTAAGTTCATACCATCCTGAATATCTTCTATATGCACCATTCTTGTCAAAGAAGTAAATCTTATCTTTTGAACTATCTTTATCAAATATTCTAGTTGGAGCTGTAACCATTTTTGCATCACTATTAAAATAGTACCAAGTTCCATTGATTTTATTCCATCCTAATGCTGCCTTTCCACCATTCTCAACATAGTACCAATCACTAAATTCTCCATTTATATGGTTAATCCATCCAGTTCTATTAGTTAATCTTCCATCTTCTTCAAAATAATATACATTAATACCTAAACACATGTCATCTTGAACTTTTGTAGGACCAATAGCCATTCCATAATTAGGATTTAAATAATACCAATCACTTCCTGATTTTTTCCATTCATTAACTAAAGATCCATCTTCATTTAAATAATACCATTTTTCATTTATTTTTTTCCATCCCTCTTTTTTAAATAACTCTCCATTATTATCAAAATAATAGAACTTAGGGTTTCCTGTAACACCTTCAACATTAACTATTCCAGTAGCCATTTTTCCATCACAATAAAAATAATAATCCTTACCATTAATTGTTTGATAACCTGTTTTTAAAACTCCATCTTCATCTATATAGAACCAAACTTTTTTATAATTATTATATTCATCATATTTACTAAACCAGCCTTTTCCTTTTAACAAGGATCCATCAGAAGTAAAACAGTATATTTTTTCCTCATGATTAAAGTAATCATAAGTAGTTTTTTGACCAGTTGCCATAGCCCCTGTTGTTTCATTAAAATAATATGTCTTTCCCCCTATTGTTTGCCACTTAGTTTTTAATGAACTATCATCATTGAAATAGAACCAGTCATCATTTAATTTTGCCCATCCTTTTCTATTTATTAATTCTCCATCTTCTCCAAAATAATATAAATCTAATTTTTCTGGTCTATTACCTTGTATTAAAGTTGGTCCTATACTCATGTGAGAACTAAAATAATATGTCTTTCCATTAATAGTCTTCCACCCATTTGCTAAACTATTATTATTGTTGAAATAATACCACTTACCATTTATCTCTTTCCAACCATTTCCTGTTACTAAACTTCCATCTTCATTAAATAAGTAAACTTCATAATTATCCCCGGTACTTATACAACTTACTCCCTTTGCCATTCCATTATGTTCATCAAAATAATATGTTTTACCATCTATTGTTTGCCATCCACTTTGGACTTCACCTTTATTATTTATGCATATTTTTCTTTCACCACCCCAAGTTTCATGATAAGTATGAATACCTGGTTCAGTTATAAGGACTCCATCTTCATTAAAGAAATATACTTTGTATTTTTCATGATTTAAATCATCATATACTCTTACACATCCTCTTGACCTACCGTCATACTTATTAAAATAATATGTTTTGCCATCTATTATTTTCCAGCCATTTTCTAAGCTATTATCACTATTAAAGTAGTACCATGTACCATTTACTTCTTTTAAACCATTGCCTTTTACCAATGATCCATCTTTATTAAATAAATAAGTTTCCTTTTTATCCCCACTATTTACTTCATAAACCCCATTTACCATTCCATTATATTTATCAAGATAATATGTTCTATCATCTATTGTTTTCCAACCTTCTAATAAACTATTATCATTATTAAGATAATACCAATTTCCATTTATCTCTTTCCATCCAGAACCCTTTACTAAAACTCCATCTTTATCAAATAAATATGATTTATTTTTATCATTCTCATTTATTTCATGTACCCAAGTTACCATACCATTACTTTCATCAAAATAATATGTCTTACCATCTATTATTTGCCATCCACTTTGAACTTCACCTTTATTGTTTACGTATATCTTTCTTTCTCCACCCCAATTTTCATGATAAATGTGAATACCTGGTTCAGTTATAAGAGCTCCGTCTTCATTAAAAAGGTACACTTTGTATTTTTCATGATTAGAATCATATATTCTTATACTTCCCTTTGCTCTACCACTATACGTATCAAAATAATATGTTTTACCATCTATTGTTTTCCAGCCACTTGCTAAGCTATTATCCTTATTAAAGTAATACCACTTCCCATCTATTTCTTTTAATCCAGTGCCTTTTCTTAAAACTCCATCATTATCAAATAAATATGACTCTTTTTTATCACCATTATCTATTTCATGAACATTAGTTAACATACCATTATATTGATCAAAATAATATGTCTTACCATCTATTGTTTTCCAACCATTTTCAACTTCACCTTTATTGTTTACATAGACCTTTCTTTTTTCACCCCAATATTCAGTATAAGTGCAAATTCCTGGCTTATTTACAAGAGTTCCATCCTCATTAAAAAAATATGTTTTATAATCTCCATTCTTAGTATCATATACTTCTTTTTTTCCAGTTGATACCTTTCCATTTTCAAAATAATATGTTTTACCACCTATTGTTTGCCATCCATTCTTTTCATTTTCATCAGTTACACTATTATTTTGACTTTCTGTACGTGCTATTACCGCTTGTCCAGATTCATTAATATTTATGTAATCACTTTTTAAAGCTTGATTTTTATCTAACTTAATTTCAACTTCCTTATTTTCGCCTTTTATTTTCTTGCTTTCTTCATCTCTTTTAGAAGTTTCATTATCTTTACTTTTTATTTCTTCACTTTTTACTTCTACTTTCTTATCTCTATTTATTTTATCTTCATTATTTTGATCAGATTTATTTTCTACTTCTTCTAAAGTATCCTTTTTATTATTATGAACTTTTTCTACATTTTCATCTTTAACTTCTTTAGAATCTTTGTCTTTACTATCTTTATCATTTTTAATTTCTTTTACACATTTATCACTAGACTCTAATTTAGTAGACACCTTGTTATTATTATTCTCTAAACTTTTATCTTCATTGATTTTTTCTGTTTTATTTTCAGCATTCTTTACAAAATTACTTTCAACTTCTTTTATATCTTTTTTTTCATCAGTTTTTAAATCTTCATTATTAACATTTGTATCTTCTTGCGTATTTGCCTTAGGGCTTTCATTTTTTAATTGTTTTCCATTATCCTTAATATTATCTAAATTAGCAGTAGCTGTAACCCTTACTTCTTCAGCATAAACTTTCTTTCCATTGCTTATTACAAAGCTAGATATAGTAGTTATACTTGCTATAGCTACGGCAATAGCTACTTTCTCTCTTACTTTTTTCATAAAACACCTCTATTAATCCACTCAATTTAACTAATATATTAAAAATTTCCAAATATTATTTTAACATTTTATTTAAATATTGTAAATAAAGTTAATTATATAGATATTTTCCGTTAATATTATTATAAGTAATATTATTACATATAAATTCAATAAGAAATATATTATGATATTCATTTAAAGTAGATATATAAAAAATTCTCTCTAAAAAATCTTCTAATTTATAATCAAACAAAGTCATAAATACCTGTAAAACTGGTGGCTTGCAATAATTTTATAAGAACTTATTGGCCCCTAATAACAGACAGTTTTATTTATTCTAAATAAAAAAAGTTCTACTTAAAAAAGTAGAACTTTCTGTGGTTGCGGGAGCAGGACTTGAACCTACGACCTTCGGGTTATGAGCCCGACGAGCTACCAGCTGCTCCATCCCGCGTCATTAAATTGTCTCTCTGACTTGTATTAAGTATATTCCTAATTCTCTAATAAGTCAAATGTTATTTTAAGAAAATATTTTTTATTTCTATATTAAATACTCTTAGCCTACTTATAGCCTCAATAAGAAATTTACTTTTTATTTTATAACTTAAATATCTTTCTTGGTATTATATCTAATTTAATAATTTTAATATAAATATAATATCCCCAAACTCCACTTAAAGTATTACACATAAGATCATTTACTTCAAAAAATCTTTTTGTATTAGGAAAAACTAAGGATAATATAACCTGGGAACTCTCTATGAATAAAGACATAAAAAAGCAGAATTTCAACACTGTATTTAATGAAGGTATATATGAATCTTCTTTAAGCTTCTTTTTATTATGCAACTCAAAGCCTTCTAAAATTTTATTGATTTTATCTATAATCCCTTTTCCTAAAGTTAATTTTTCTTCATCTATACTATAAAAATAGCAAAGAAAAAATGCCATTGGACTTAACATAATTGAGTTTCCTATTAGCTGATAAATAACATCTCCCAATCCTCCTTCATGGTATATTTGCTTTATACTCCATAGAGGACTAAGCCAAATTTCTGGCGGATTATAAACAAGCTTATTTCCCCAAGCTATGGTAAGTGGAAAGTAAACTTTAGAGGCAACTCCAATTAAGTAAATACAAAATAAATCAAAGATAAATTCTTCGTTAGAGTATATTTTTTTATATGTGTATTCTTCTTTAATTATTCCTTTAATTTTAATTGTTCCTCTAAATAAACAAAAGAGTAAAATTCCTACTACTAAAAATGTGTTTTGGGAAATAATAATCATAAATTCTCCTTTTAATTCTAAATTTTAATTAATATATTATTTAAGTTAATATTGCTTTCTAAATACAGTATTAATATTAGAAAGACTTCTGCTATTCATTAAGATAATCTTATATATATTTTTTTAGAAATCAAATCCCCAGGAAAATAGAATAAATAGCTTTATATTACTTTATTAAGTATAGCCTCTTCACTCTTATTTTAATCAAATTAATTACAAAAATAAGCTGCATCAAAACTCCTTAAACCTCTTACAAACCTAACTAAAAAATAAATGAAATTAATTAGGATTTATAAGTTTATTTATGAGTTATTTTGATACAGCTTTCTAAAATTAAGCTTCTGTTACAAGCTCTTCTTCTTTATCCTTTTTTTCTTTACCATTTGCTTCAGTAAAGATATTTTCTGTAGCAGATAATTCTCTTAAGTAATCAATAAACCCATCTCTAAGATCTGGTCTTCTTAAAGCATACTCAACAGTTGCTTCTAAGAATCCTAATTTATCTCCCACATCATATCTTCTTCCTTCAAAGTCATAAGCATACATAGCTTCTTCGCTCATAAGCTCTAAAAGTGCATCGGTTAATTGAATTTCTCCACCTTTACCAGGTTTTGTGTTTTCTAATATATCAAATATTCTTGGAGTTACTATATATCTTCCTAGTATAGCAACATTTGAAGGTGCTTCTTCTGGTGATGGCTTTTCAACTAAGCCTTTTACTTTATAAACTCTACCTTCAATGTGTTTTCCATTAACTATTCCGTATTTAGAAACATTTTCCTCTGGAACAGTTTGAACACCTAATACACTAGTTCTATATTCATTATAACAATCAATTAATTGCTTTAAGCATGGCTTTTCTTCATTATAAACTACATCATCACCAAGTAATATGGCAAAAGGCTCATCCCCTACAAAAGTCTTAGCACAATAGATAGCATGTCCAAGTCCTCTTGGTTCTTTTTGTCTTATATAATGGATATCAACCATATCTGATATATCTCTAACTAAATCTAAAAGTTCAGTTTTCCCTGACTTTTCAAGTTCCATTTCAAGTTCCACATTACGGTCAAAGTGATCTTCAATTGATTTTTTACTTCTTCCTGTAATAACAAGTATTTCCTCTATACCTGAAGCTATAGCCTCCTCAATTATGTATTGAATAGTTGGTTTATCAACTATTGGAAGCATCTCCTTAGGCTGAGCCTTTGTTGCAGGTAAAAATCTAGTACCAAGACCTGCTGCTGGTATTATAGCTTTTCTTATTTTATTGTTCATCCTCTTATCCCCTTGTAAATCAAAATTTTAATATTAAGTTCTCATTTAAAGTGCCTTTGATTTTGAAATAGACCTGTAAGACCATCTTAATAAGCAATTAGTGTTGCATTATATACGTAAGAAAAATAGCGTTAAGAAGCTTTTATTGTTTGAGCATAGCGAGTTTAAAAGCTTTAGCTATTATTCTGAAGTAGATAATAGCAACTCTTTGCGAAATTAAGTTAGGTCTTTAAGGTAATTTCAAAATCAAACCTAGCTAAAAATAAATCTTAATATGAAGTTTATTTAAAGTTTTTCATTCCAACGCATTGCCATTTCCAGAAGTCTTTGCACATGTCCTCTAAGTTTTTCTCAGCCTTCCATCCAAGTTCTTTTTCTGCCTTTGATGGATCTGCAAAACTTATGGCAATATCTCCTGCTCTTCTATCTACTATTTTATAAGGTATTTCCTTACCTGATGCCTTTGAAAAAGCTTTTATTATATCTAGTACAGAATATCCTTGTCCAGTTCCTAGATTATATGTGCTAATTCCAGAACCATCCTTTAACTTTTTCATAGCAGCTACATGTCCTCTTGCTAAGTCTACAACATGTATATAATCCCTTACACCAGTTCCATCTGGAGTGTTATAATCATCTCCAAATACTCTTACATAGTCTAACTCACCATCAGCTACCTTTGAAACATAAGGCATAAGATTATTTGGTATTCCATTAGGTAATTCTCCAATTAATCCACTTTCATGAGCTCCAACTGGATTAAAGTATCTAAGAAGTACAATATCCCATGAATTATCTGAAATATATAAATCTCTTAAAATCTCCTCTATCATAGCCTTACATCTACCATATGGATTTGTTGCAAAACCTGCTTGAAGTCCTTCATGTACAGGTACTATTTCACTTTCTCCATAAACAGTAGCTGAAGAACTAAATATAAATTTCTTAACATTATGATTTCTCATACTTGTTAAAAGATTTAAAGTCCCAATAATATTGTTATTATAATATTCTAAAGGTTTTTCTACTGATTCCCCTACTGCCTTAAGAGAAGCAAAGTGTATAACAGCATCTATTTTTTCATTTTTAAAAACCTTATCTATATCTTCAAAATTTACTAAATCGCCTTCGTAAAACTTTATATGCTTTCCTGTTATTTTTTCAACTATATCCTTAACTTCTTTTCTACTATTTACTAAGTTGTCAATAACAACTACAGAATTATTATCATCCCTTAATAATTCTACTATTGTATGGCTTCCTATATAGCCAATTCCACCAGTTAATAATATATTCATTTAAACTTCTCCCTCACCAAAAAATTACAGCTTAAATTATAGCATAAATTTATTTAAAATTTCAAATTATATACTATTTATATAGAAAACTCTCCCTTTATTGCTTTAAATATACTATTATTTTTTAATACCTCTTTTATTATTTTTAATACTCTATCTTCTCTAAAAATATCATTACTTACTACAAATGTCTCTTCTATTATCTCTTCTATTAAATTTCTTCCCTCTATAATATCCTCTTTTAAAAGCTCTGCTGCTTCCTTCCATTTCAATAAGTTATCTTCTCTTATTAAAATCTCAACTTCTTCTATTATTTCCTCACTTATACTTTCCATAATATATTCTATAGATTTTTCAAATTCTAAAATATTTATATCCTTTCTTATTTTATATGGACTTAATAAAAAGGTCTTTATACTATTTTTTATTGAAGTTTCTAATAGTCTCTCTGGACATAGGCTTTTATACTCTCTCCCTCCAAAGTTATAAGCCATTCTTAAGGAAAACTCTTTAAGATTCTTATCATAGCTTCCTCTTACTCTTCTTATAAATTCTCTCTTAACTTTCCTGTTAATTCCTAAAGATAAGATTGCTAATCTTCCATATTTATAAGATGGGTTATACTCATTTATTAAGGAACTTTTTTCTTTTATTTTATTTATTAAAACTTCTTCACTTTGATTTATTATTTTTTCTATCTCCCACTTATTACTTAATACCTTTTTCTCTTCATCACAAGGAAATATTACTCTCTCCATTATTAAATTTAAATAATACTCTTCTCTTCCCCTAATTATTATTGAAGCCTCTTCCTCTCCTAATTCCTCCAATAAATTTTGAAAGTTATCTTTCAAAAAAGAATTAAAAATATTAGGCATATGATATGCCTCTTTTTCATTTAATCCATTCATAAAATTACTTTCACTATTATCAAATTCAGAAGAAAAATAATCCTTATAAATAGGTTCTTCATAAATATATATATTAGTTTTACTTAAATATCCATTTATAATTAAGTATTTTAAAACTTCTAAATTTCTTTCAAAAGCCTCTTCCCCAATATTAAAAAGCCATATTACCTCATCACTACTAGCTAAATTTTTTCTAGTCTCATAACTTAATAATTGATTTCTAAACTCATTAATATTTCCACTATAATCAGCTAAAATAAAATCATTCTCTTTATTATGTAAAATTTCTTCTCCCCTAAAATTTCCTTCTAATCTTATATCACTAAATATTAAATTGCTGTTATTAGGATTATCCTTCTCATTAAAAAGACTCTCTAATATATAGAAAAACTTGAATTTTAATTCTTCTTGAGATTTTTCGTTATAATTCTCTTTATAACCTATATGAAAATAAATATAAGCTAAATCTTCAATATTATCTAAAAAACACTTATCTAAATCCTTATTATGAATCAAATTCCCCTTAACAAAAAGCTCATTATTATTAAAAACATAACTTTTCCCACTTTTTCTTTCCCTAAACTCAAGCTTATATTGAAAAATATTATCCAAACTATTTACCCTAAATAAAAACTCTTCCAAAATCCCCTTAAGCTCTATTTTTTTATTAATAATGGGTTTTGAATATGTCGTTCCAATAAATTTAAACTTATTAGAATCCTGTTTAAAAAACACTTCAAAATTTGGAGTTCCTATATTATTAAAAAACTTATTTACCAATTTATCTTCTCTTGCTTCATTGGTATTTTTATATGCTTCATTAAACTCTCCACTTGATCCTATAAGATTAGGAATTAATTTCTTTCTATATCCATAATCCCCACCTAATAACTGAATTTTCTTTTTAAATTCAAAGTTAAATCTAGGCTTAATCTCCTCTTCCACAAAAATTTCAAAGGATTTATTGCATTTTTCCCTTAATTTAAATTTTTCTAATTCAAGTGGTTTAAAAAACTCTTTTAATTCCTCTTCTAATTTCTTATTAATATTATTATGAGAAATTCCAATAAATTTTTCTAAAATACTTTTTTTTAAATCATAATAAAACTCTTCCATAAAATGAGTATTATCAAAAACAATTTTCATAGATTTCTCACTATACTTTTCTAAGCTTTTTAAAAATCCGTAATAATTTTCATAACAATCACTATTATTTATAATGCTCTTAATTTCATTAAGAAACTTGTTAGCTGCTTCATAATCCTTTCCTACATCAGCACCTAAACTTTTCGTTATAATTCTTCCATTTCCCTTATAATCCTTTAAAATAGGGTGCTTAAAGTTTACTGTAAGAACCCCCTTATTCTTTGGCTCTAGTAATGAAACTCCCTTTTCTCTTAACTTATTCATAAATTCACCTTCCATAATCCAAATAAAAATAGCTAATATCTTAATCCTTAACTAGAATATAAACAAAATTTAATACTAAAATATAAACTAATTTCTAATTTAAATTATAATGAATTTATATGGGTATATTATGCTCACAGTGTAATATTAATAATAAATTTAAAGCTTATAGTTTTAATCTCCAATAGTTTAAAACAATATAAATTTTTAGATGCAACTATAAAAACTATTAATATAAATTATTTCTTTACTATATAGATAAAATACTACTTAAAAAGCACTACTTATTTAAAAGAAAAAAATAAAAATAGACAATTCTCTTCTAAAAAAGATATTGCCTATTTTAATAATTCATAAAAATCTTATCCATATTAAGTTTCTCCTATAACTTTTTCATTTGATCTTTATAGTTAAATCATATTATTCAAAGTTTTTCATTTCTTCCCTAAGTTTCTTTAGTATTCTTTCCTTTCTCCATCTTGCTTTTGAATAAGTAGTAATATGCTTATGCTCTTGGCAATATTTCTGAAAGTTTCCTCTATCTTTGTATACATAAAGTATAAATTCCCTATCGCTTTTTGAAATATTAGCTAAAGCTTTTACGAAAGCTCTCATTTTTTCCCTCTCAACATATTCATCCTCTATGGAAATATCATCCTTAATGGTCTCACCAATAGTAATACCTTCCCCTATAGGACTATCTAAACTTGAAAAATCAAGTCTATTCTCCTTCTTCTTACACATAGTTCCAAGTTTATTTTTAACATTTGTACTAATAAAAAATATAAACTCAGAACCATGATCCCCATCAAATTTACTTATGGATTCAATAATAACACTTCTAGCTATTTGCTTTAAATCATCAACATCATAACCATTAATAAAAAACCTAGTAGAGTATTTATGAATTAACCCTTCATAAATAGAAACAATCTCAGCCATAGCACACTTATCACCCTTTTTACCCCTAATAATTAACTCATTTAAAGCTTCCTTATTTCCCTTTTCCCCTAAAAGTCTAAGTTCCCTAGCAGTCTTATTAATAAATCTTTGCTTCTTTTCTGCCATACCTAATTATCCCCCTTAAAATGCAGAATTTTTAAAATAGCTATTAATATACCTAGTTATGTTTTTAATTTTAAATTAAATAGTTTTTGTTTTTCATAATATATAAAGTTATGTTATTTATCGTAAATTTATCTTATCATTTAAACATTTACATTTCAACAGAATAACAAATGATTTTCTATTTTTTAACAATAAATACATATTAAAACCTCTTCACTATTTAAATATGCTTTAATAGGAGAAAAAGCTGTATTATTATGTTAAGTTTCTTTAAATATATCTATAATATTCTAAATTCCACTTTTATTAAATATAAAAAAACCAGTAGAGAATTTAAATTAACTCTACTGGATTCTATTAATGAAAATTATACAGTAACAATATCTTTTTCAACTTCTTTTTTGAATAAAGATTCTTTTTCTGATAAATTATTTAGATATTCAATAAATCCTTCTCTAAGCTCTGGTCTTCTTAAAGCATATTCAACAGTAGCTTCTAAGAATCCAAGTTTATCTCCAACATCATATCTTCTTCCCTCAAAGTCATAAGCATACATTGCTTCTTGTCCCATAAGTTCTAGAAGAGCATCTGTTAATTGGATTTCTCCACCTTTTCCAGGCTTAGTGTTTTCTAAAATATCAAATATTCTTGGAGTTACTATGTATCTTCCTAATATAGCAACATTTGAAGGCGCTTCTTCAACAGATGGTTTTTCAACTAATCCCTTAACCTTATAAACTTTTCCTTCAATATATTTTCCATCTACTATTCCATATTTAGAAACATGATTTTCTGGAACAGTTTGAACTCCTAATACACTAGTTTTATACTCATTATAACAATCAATTAACTGTTTTAGACATGGCTTTTCTTCATTATAAACTACATCATCCCCAAGTAGTATAGCAAAAGGTTCATCCCCTACAAAAGTCTTTGCACAATGTATAGCATGTCCAAGTCCTCTTGGCTCCTTTTGTCTTATATAATGAATGTCTACCATACCTGATATATCCCTAACCAAATCTAAAAGCTCATTCTTACCTGATTTCTCAAGTTCCATTTCAAGCTCAACAGATTTATCAAAGTGATCCTCAATACACTTTTTACTTCTTCCTGTAATAATAAGAATCTCTTCAATCCCTGAAGCTATAGCTTCCTCTATTATGTATTGAATAGTTGGCTTATCAACTATTGGAAGCATCTCCTTAGGTTGAGCCTTTGTTGCAGGTAAAAATCTAGTACCAAGACCTGCTGCTGGTATTATTGCTTTTCTTATTTTTTTATTCACTTTTTTATCCCCTTTTAGTTAATTTATTTTAATATATTTTTATCTTTATTATGTATAAAAATATAGTCTTTAATTTATATAAGCAACATTGCTATAATTAAATAAATCTTCATATTAGCTTTGTTCCTGTATTCTAATAATAAACCCTGAATTATATTCTAAAATATAATTTGTAAGATTTAACTTTGGAACATTTATTGATTTATGTTATATTA
>OGSY01000459.1_pt1 | contig 20561 bp, 20 predicted proteins | sample 1574281 | NCBI WGS metagenome assembly OGSY01 (sample SAMN03295855, study PRJEB24534) | human gut metagenome | isolation source: fecal sample 5 from infant 8 | host: Homo sapiens | place: USA: Pittsburgh, PA | collected 2014-07
CGACAGGATTGACAACATTATCTTCCGTCAATGTTTCAGCACATGGTTATGTTATCTCGCCAATTAGCCGTGCCTATCAAGGTCAATTGGATAAAGAAAACATTGGCTATGATTTCGCAGTTCAAAAATATGGTCCGATCATTAATGAACCACAATCACTAGAAGCTCCTCAGGGATTCCCTAAAGGTGGACCGGCAGATGGAAAAATCGCTTCTGCAAATGGTGCAAGAGGATTTGAATTAGATAAGCAAACTTCTAGTCTATGGACGAAACAAAATTTAACAGGGGGAGCGACAAAATTCACTTGGAAGTATACGCAATCACACCCAACTAGTAAATGGCATTACTATATCACTAAACCAGGTTGGAACCAGAATAAACCACTTTCTCGCAATGAACTTCAATTGATCGGCGAAGTCCAAGGAAAAGGTGCGCAAGCTAGCACGAGTCCAACTCACACCATTACGATTCCAAATGACCGGATAGGTTATCATGTGATTTTAGCAGTTTGGGATGTAAGTGATACATCAAATGCCTTCTACAATGTCATTGATGCGAATATCCAACCTCGTAGTATCTTAAATGATTTAAATGAATCCATGTGATTCTCTTTAACTGAACAATCAATCATTCTTCATTTTCTTTACTGTTTATTGAAAACATTTGCTCAATCTTTCCCACGATGGGTAGTTCTAGTATTGCTAGGCTCAACATCGTGGGATCTTTTTCGTTTCACTTTTGCCACTCATCAATAATAAGAGCGTATCAGAAAGAAGTTATCTTTTATCGAACGCTTTTTCATGATAGCGAACTGAGCGAACTTTTTTAGGAACCATACTTTTTTTGTTGCAATAACAAACAATATTTAACCCTCTTCTCCTATCGTTTTATACTATTTTTGTGAAAAAATTTATTTCACGTAATAAGCAATTGATGGAGGGAATCAAGATGAAAAAAAGTTTAGTCGTAGGATTAGGACTCGTTTTAGCAACAACTGGTTTAACTGCCTTATCGACAGTTAATGTGGATGCTCACGGTTATGTGGAGAAACCTATCAGTCGTGCCTATCAAGGAGAATTAGACAGTAGGAAGAATTGGCATGCAGCTCTTGAAAAATACGGTGAAATAATTACTGAGCCACAATCACTAGAAGCACCTAAAGGATTCCCAAATGGTGGACCTGCAGATGGAAAAATTGCTTCCGCAAATGGTGCCAAAGGATTTGAATTAGACAAACAAACTGCTACTATTTGGACAAAACAAAACCTTTCAACTGGTCCAACGAAATTCACTTGGTCTTATACTGCCGCGCATAAAACAGCTAAATGGCATTACTATATCACGAAAAATAATTGGAATCCAAACAAACCATTATCCCGCGATGAATTTCAATTTATAGGTGAGGTAGACGGTCACGGGAAAGATGCTGACACAAATCTAACACACACGATCACTATTCCAAGTGATCATCTCGGTTATCATGTCATCTTAGCCGTTTGGGATGTGAATGATACTTCAAATGCCTTTTACAATGTGATTGATGCGAATATCCAACCTCGTAATCTCTTAACTGACTTATCAAACAATTCATAAAAATTCTTCTATCAACATATCAACACACGGATCAAATCGCTCACTTGATCCATGTCATAACCAAAAAACATACCAGCATGAACCGTTTATTTCACTGACAGACGATTCATATTGGTATGTTTTATTTTATTATTTTACGAAATCGTTCCTCTTAGAACTGATTGTGTCGCTTAATACTCAAATTGACGGTAATATCTTCTGATTTCTAAGGGGTGACAATTTAATTGCTCGATATGCGCATCGATTCGTTGCGTCACCGCATGCATCAGCAAATAAGAAAGGACACGTCCACGATAACTTTCGTCAATTCCTTCAATTGGATAGTCTTTTGTATCAATCAATGTATAATTTGCACAGATTTTTGGTAATAGGTTTGCGACTCTTTCTGCAAGTACACGTTGTTCATCTTCTCCTAAGAACAACGTCACTGGTGTCGTTTCTTCAATCACTTCTAGCGTACCATGTAAAAATTCAGCAGCGTGGATCGATTTAGAAGGCAACCAACTTTGCTCTTCCCAATAACACATCGCATAAGAATAGACAGCGCCCCATTGGTTCCCAGCACCGATAAAATAGTGCATCGAATCGTGACGATGTTTTTCAGCAAACGCTAATCCAAAAGCATCTGCTTGTTTTTCGGCTTCGACTAAGCCAACTGCTAAGTGCTCTTCTAATTGTTGATAATAGGTTTCGTAGTCTTCAAATTCGCCATGATTATACATCAAACGATCTGCGACCATAAAGAATTTGATTTGTTCGGTTCCAGGTGCAGGATAAGTGATCGTATGGTCACAAAGTTCAGCGAGAATACTCTCTTTTGTATCAATAAACCCGATCAGTGTCGCACCCACTGTTTTGATTTCTTTGACCGCTTGCACGACTTCTTGCGTGGTACCAGTAACTGAAGACAAGACAACAATTGATTTTTCTGTTAGGCGTTTGTTGCCAGTTGTGTAATATTCTGCTGCATGTTGGACATAAACAGGTAGGTTACTTTTACCATTCATATAAGTCACAGCTTGCATCGCTGACGCGTAGGTTCCGCCGATTCCTAAATAATAAATTGCATCGAATCCCTCTCCCAATCCGTCAATGATTTGTTCCACTTGCGGACGTAAAGCTAGCGCCCCATTGATATCCTCGATTTGTTTTTGTTCATTGAATTTTAACATAGTCTCCACCTCTTAAATTTTACTTTTTAATACTTCATCAAAATCATCAAAAATTCTTTGTCCTAAATCGATCCCTTTGGCAGTCGCAATTTTATAAGCCAAAACTTGGATCGGTACAACTAAAGCTAAAACAGAAAGATCTTCTTCGCTAGTGATTCCCAGACTAAGCTGATTCTCAGTCGTTTCTCCTTCAGTCGTTACAACAATGACCTGTCCAACATATTGTTTCATGTATTGTGCTAATCGCTGGGAACGTTTTTGACTATCACTATCGGTTTCCAGGAAGAATAGGATGTGACCAGGATTGGCTTCTAAATACGGACCGTGCATGTATGCTTCTAATTCAAAGCCTTGGGAAGGTTCCCGAACAGTTTCTGTAAACTTGGTTTCAAACTCTTTTGCTGTTCCCCAATTCGGTCCATACCCGATCGCAATAAATCGTTTTGCTACACGAAAGAGTGCTTCATTTTTTTCAAAAAATTGTTCTGTTTGCGCAATGATCTGAGGAATTTTCATCACGATTTCTCTTAGTTGAACTAGTTTTTCTTCTTTTTGCGCTGCTGTTATTCTGTCTTTACTGGTTCCAATCGCTAGACCTAAGAGAATCAACTGAAGAACGGTTGCTGAATAGCCCTTGGTAACAAACCCCACTTTTTCCACGCCCATATTCAAGTCAATCACTTGATCCACTTCTTTGGTGATCGGACTTTGATCATCTCCAGTTAAAGCGATCGTCCGTCGTTTTGATGATCGGATCTTTCGAATGGCATCGACTGTCGAAGCACTTTTCCCACTTTGAGAAACAGCGATGACTGTATCAACTTCTTCTGACAATTTCCCATAATGATTAAAATGATAAGGTTCTTGGATATCCACAGTGATGTCTCCATAGCTTTCTAGTGCCGGCTTTGCAGCAAGACAAGCATTATACGAAGAACCTGTCGCCAGAATCAGAACGTGTTGCATGTTTTGATAAGACACATGAAGTGACGAATCATTCTTTTCAAGAATCGCTGATAAAGCTGTTTTTTCTTCATGAATATAATCAAGCATTGTGACCATCTTGTTCTCTCCTTTTCTAAAAGATACCAATCCATGAACCAGCAATCCCAAAAATAGCTAATCCAATCAAAATCATCAATGGTTTGACTTCTTTTTTCAATAAATAAAAGACTGCTCCAAAGGCACCTAAACTTAAAATATGAGGAACGATATCATCAAAAATACTTTGAACCGTGACAGCATTTTCACCTGTTCCGATTTTCAAAGGAATATTGATATCGATCATCGTCGCAGTCATCCCGCCAACTACCATCAATCCAATGATTGAAGCACCTAACGTTAAACTTTCCATCATTCCGTTTGCTTGGATTTTCTTTAAAAATCCAGTACCTAGTCGATAGCCCCAACTTGTTGCCAAGTAACGAAACAAAACATGAGGGATATTGAAAATCAAAAGGAATAAAATTGGTCCTAAAATATTTCCTTGTAGTGCTAGTGAAGTCCCAACACCCGTCGCGATCAAACGCAACGTTCCCCAAAAGAATGAATCGCCTAACCCTGCTAAAGGTCCCATCAGTGAGGTCTTGATACTATCGATAGCTGTTACATCAAATTCTGGGTCATTTTTATTTTCTTCTTCCATCGCTGCATTGATCCCTAAGATCAGGGTCACGATATGTGGTGTCGTGTTAAAAAACTCTAAATGGCGTTTAAGCGCCGCTGACATTTCTTCTTTGGTATGATAGAGCTTTTTCAAGATGGGAATAATGGCAAAGACATAGGCCATATTCATCTGTCTTTCATAGTTCCATGAAAATTCCATTTGAAATGAGCGCCAAAAGACCTGATTCAATTCTTTTTTGGTCACTTTGTGTTCTTCTTGATTAGAAGTCTTCATCCTCTTCTACCTCCCCTGCTGAAGTTTGAACGGATACTTGACGTACGTTCATGATATTGACGACAATGACGGCTAAGATCGCCCCAAAGATGGCAATACCTGTTACTGGAATCTCTAAGTAAGCTGCTACAGCAAAGCCTAAAAAGAAATAAGGTGCTACTTTTTTATTGATCAATAAACGTGCCAGCATGGCAAATCCAAGTGCTGGAATCAACCCAGTTGCAACGGTCAAGCCGTTTTGCACAAAATCTGGTATTTTCGCTAAGAGATTCCCGATCGTTTGACTTCCGACTAAATAAGAAATCATGACTACCAGACCAAGCATCAATGACAAGCCGAAACCAGCTAATAAGTGCATGTGTTCGACCCCTTTATAATTCCCATCCTCCGCATAACGATCTGCTCTGTGGTTCATGATCGGAATCAATAGTCCTAAATAAACATTTTTAAAAATAAGGGTAAGTGTCGCAATTGGTAAACCTAATAGTAATGCTGTTTCTGTTCCTGCTCCTGCAGTAATGGCAAATGCAGTTCCTAAGATTCCACCGGTCACAACGTCTGGTGGAATCGATGCTCCAACTGAAAATGAACCAATAAAAGCTAATTCCAAAGTTGCTCCCATAATAATACCTGTTTTTACATCTCCCAAAACAATCCCTGTAAATAATCCCGTTACGATCGGACGAGAAAGCAGGGAAGTTCCTAACGCATACTCTGATTGCGCAATAAAGGCAACCAGACCTAAAAGAATTGCTTGTAGGATCATCTTTTATTCTTCCTTTCTCATAAGACTTCCTTTGCTGCTATTTTTTTATCTGCTGGTACTTGACGAATTTCTACTTCTATCCCATCAGCGATCATTTGTTCCAACAATTTTTCTTCTTCAGGTAATACGTTGACCGCTTTACCTAGACTCCGCGTTCCTTCCTTTGCTTTAATCCCACCTAAATTGATTTGCTTGATCTGTGGACAAGCTTTTGCTAATTGATACGCATCTCTCACAGACTCTACTACGATAAATAGTTTATATTTATCCGTTACGCCACTTTGTAATGCAGCGATCGAATCTTCAATCGATTTGATCACTAGTTTCACTCCTTGTGGCTTTGCCAACTTAATGGTTGTTTTGCGTATTTCATTGTTTGGCACATCATCATTTGCGATCAAAATACAATCTGCCCCAATTGATTGTGTCCAAGAAAAAGCGACTTGACCATGCAATAAACGATGGTCGACTCTTGTTAAAATAATCATTTCCAATCCCTCCTAAAATTCTTCTTCTTCCATTTTTTTTTCGATACTTTCATTACAAAATTGGATCATTTCTTTTGAATCATTCAATACCTGATGGATCAATTCAACGATTGAATCAGCTGTCTCAATTTTTGTGGCAATCTCGATCAACAATGGCAGATTCAAACCAGCAATCAAGTAGATATTCGGTCGGTTAATGTACTGCAAAAATTCATTGTTTACACTGCCACCAAATAAGTCAGTGATGATGATCAACTCTTGCCCTTGATGATCGTTGATCAATTGCTGCACTGATTTTGCTAAATCAAACGTTTCAGTTCCATAGCAATCTAACGCTAGGATCGAATGCGTTTTACCAAAAATAAGTTCCAAAGAATCTAAAATCCCTGAAGCAAAACGTCCATGGGAGGCTAGAATAATTGTTCTTTCCATGTTTCCACCTCTTTCTTACTCTCACTACAAATAAAGCAAGATACGTGCCAACATAGTGGCGGTATCTTGCTTACGATTAAAATTCTTCTTCTGAGCCTATTTTATCCTCTACATTTTCGAGAATATCATAAATATAAGCGACTTCTGATGGTGGGATCGTGACACTATAATGTTCTTCGATGACACTAAATGCTTCTTTGATTCGATCCAAGGTTTCTTTTTGACACTGTAACAACTGTTCTTGACCATGGTAACTTTCAATCGGGATCTGCCTGATCAATCGCTCGATCAAACAACTGACATGGACAAAAAGGGCGATCTTTTGTGGCGTCGTGATGTTCTTATCAAAACGCATCTCCAATTCACGCATAAACAACTCGATTTCTGTCATCACTTTTTCTGTATCAAGGATCGTCACCGACTCCAGTACTTTTTCTAATGAAAAATTTCGGACAAATTGCTGATCAAAGTTAGCTTGTTCTTTCAATGAAAAAATAGGAGCCAGCCATTGAACAAGTTCATCCATTTTCTCTCCTGAAATCAATGACTCTAACGAAAGATATGGCATCGTGTCGATTTGAGGATTCGTTGTCCCAATGATGCCAATCACATCGTACATCGAAAAAACCGATTCCGTTAATTTTCTTTGTGTTAATACTTGGTATTCATAAGGGATGATTTTAAGTGCGCTGTTTGCTGGTAAACTTTTTTCAAGTAGTTCACTCATATGGACAGCCGTTCCGATCCCCGTCATGCAAGTGATCAGTAATGCTTTTTGTTTATTTTTTTGAGGGTAAATGATCGTCCACTCTGCTTCCAAGGAGGCCACCGCTTCCTTGACGATTTCTTCCAGATCAGTCATTTTTTGCATTTTTTCTCCAATACTGATAACTAATGGTGTTGTCACATTATTCAAAATAACGATTGGGGCAAAGACCTGATCTTTGAATAGTTGATGGATTTCTTTTAGCGAGCCCATATCAACTAAAATGATCAGTCCATTAGAGATATCATGACGATTACTGTAATCGATCATTTCATCCGCAATTTGTTGGGGTGTCACATCTAAGGGCATATCAAAGGATTCAAACAGATCATTTCCCAACAGTCGATTAGCGACGTTTGCCATACTACTAGCGGTAGCATAACCATGAGCAGCAATGATTGCTTTAGGCACACTTTGTTCTTTTGTCCATTTCGTCCGTCTCAAATAGATCGTTAATAAAATATGATCTAATAAAGTAACTTCTAAATCTAACTTAGCTTGTGTCAATTCCAAGATCCGATGGGCGTAGTGATAGTTTGCTGGATACATTAGTTCTAACTGGCGGTCTAGTTCCTTGATCAATTGTTCGATTTCTCCATCTTCTGGTAACCACTTTACTGTGCTTCTTTGATAGAGATAATAACTTAGCGCATATACGCTGTTACCATCAAACTTGATCTGATAGGCACTTTCCATTTGTTTTAGCGTTTCTCGAATGGAGTGCAACCAGTAGACTAGTAGTTCATGTTTTTCTTGGCGACTCGTTTCAAAGAGTAAAAAATCAAATAAATAAACGACTTCTTCTTTTAATTTTTCCTCACAGTTACTTACTGTTGCGCCATTTTTCTTAAAGGTCAATAATAGTTGTTCAAAGCAGCGGATCATTCGCTCCTGTTCTGGTTGTCTTTTTTCAACCAAATGAGCTAATTCTTTTTTCTCAGTGATCCACACAGCTGATTGGGCTGGGCTGTCTTGATGGGGAACCTTCAAAAGATATCTTTGTAAATGTTGGAGTTTGATCGATAGGCTCTCTTCCTCTTTTTGTTCAGCGAATGCTTTGGCTACAGCTACTTTTACGCTATTTTTCAATTCACCGATGTTGCCTGAAAAACTTTGGTTCGTCAATAATGATAGCACTTGACCACTCACTTTCATTGGACGCTCGATTTTTCTTTGTTCATTTAAGAAAAAAGAATAAATCAGCTCCAATCGTTCTTCTTTTCCACGAGCACGTAAAGAAGGCAGATCAATCTTAAAAGGAATCCGACGCATAAAAGTGGGCAGAAAATGTTTGGTGACTTCTTCAGTCGTAGCAAAGAAGAGCCGAACATCGACTTTTTTCCCCTGATTCGTTTCTCCCATTCGATAAATAATCCCTTGATCCAGATACGTAAACAATTTTTCTTGTCCTTCAGGGCTAAGTCGATGAACTTCATCTAAAAATAATAATCCCCCATCGGCTGCCTCAAAAGCGCCAACCTTATCTTGTGTCGCACCGGTGTATGCTCCACTGACATATCCAAATAAATTACTCGTCAACAATTCTGGATTGTCGGCATATTGAGCACAATTCAACGTCACGAAAGGCGCATTTTCTGGTAAGAGATCATGTTCTAAACAGTATTGATAAACGATATTGACTAAGAAGCTTTTCCCTGTACCACTTTCTCCAGTTAATAACACAGGTAGCCCACCATCTGGATAAAAAAGAGCTGTTTTGATTTGTTCAATGCTTTCTTTCAGGCTTGCTTCGTGACCGATCACTAAAGAAAAAAGATCTTTACTTCTTGAAAAAATAGGCTGTTCAGCCCTAATTTCTTCAGTTGAGGCATAATACGTTTTACTTAAAGCAAAAAATTGCTGTTCAAAAGCCATTTTATGAAAGTAATAGACCGGACGAGAATTGATCTTAACCAAAATGCCAGCTTCATTTAATTGATTAAGATAATGACTGACCGTATTACGTTTCACTTTAAAGTATGCTGCTAAATATTTCGCTGTAAAAACATCACTTAATTGTGCTAAATCGATAAATGCCGTTTGATTTTCTAAATAATCTTGGATTTCTTCTTTTAACATTCTCTCACCTCTTCTCCATCATAGGAAACGCATTCATTTTGTCAATAGCTATTTTTATCTAAAAAGAAGGAGAAACAAACGAGATTCGTCAATGACTTTTTTTGCTAATTCACTTCAAAGTTTCATTTATGAAAAGGCTTATTCACTTTTCATTCTAAATTTCATAAGATACAATGTGAGAGTACCTACTTATACATAGGAAAGTACTCGTTTAAGAAAAAGGGTCATCAATGTAAAATAGACAGAAATTTCTTTCAACTGACTCCCCTTTCTCTTAAATCCGTGCCTACCGTTTAAGTAGCTAAGAAAGAAATTCGAGAAAATTTATTTGGCTTTTTCTTAAAAATTCTCTTAGCTAATGGTAAATATATTTTAGGAGGAATCATATGATTCAGTTATTGCGTTATGCAAAAGATTACCGTAAACAAATCATTCTGGGTCCCGTTTTTAAATTCTTAGAAGCTGTCTTTGAATTGATTTTGCCATTATTGATGGCCTCATTGATTGATAACGGTCTAAAGATGAATGATCGTGGTGTGATCATCCAAATGGGGATCTGGATGGTCGTGATGTCAGTTGTTGGATTGATTTGTGCGATCATTTGTCAATATTATGCTTCAATAGCTTCACAAGGATTTGGTACTGAGCTTAGAAATCAACTAATCAAGAAAATCAATTCCTTTTCACATAGTGAATTAAATCATTTTGGTACAGATACATTGATCACTCGAATGACGAACGACATCAACCAACTCCAATTAGCATTAGCCATGGTAATCCGTTTATTGATCCGTGCGCCATTTCTAAGTATCGGTTCAGTCGTCATGGCCTTTGTGATTGACTGGGAAATCGGCTTGTTTTTCTTAGCTATCCTACCGATTTTTTCAATCATTTTATACTTTATCATCAAAAAAACAATTCCACTGTACCAAAAAGTCCAAGAAAAACTGGATCGTTTAAATGAAACGGTTAGTCAAAATCTAAGCGGTGTTCGTGTAATTCGGGCATTCTCCCGCACAAAAACAGAAATTGATACTTTTGATGAGGACACCGATGAATTAGCTAAAAACTATTTACGTGTTTCAAACATCTCAGCTCTCTTATCACCGGCTACCACATTGATCATGAATATCGGTATTATTTGTTTATTGACTGTTGGTGGGATCAAAGTCAATATCGGACATTTACAACAAGGTCAAGTCCTTGCGTTGATCAATTACATGAATCAAATGTTACTGGCATTGATCGTCGTATCTAACCTGGTCGTTATCTTTACCCGGGCCGAAGCTTCAGGTAATCGGGTCAAAGAAGTCCTAGAAACTGACATTACACTGACAGATGCAGAAGATGCCTTGACACCGAATTTCCAATCCGAAAATATCGTTCAATTTGAACATGTCGACTTTCGTTATACTGAAAAATCAGGATTATCTTTACAAGACATTACTTTTGCTTTGAAACGAAACACGGTTTTGGGGATCATTGGACCAACCGGTAGCGGAAAAACAACTTTAACTCAATTGATTCCACGTTTCTATGACGTCAGCGCAGGTTCCGTCGCTTTTGATGACGTGGATGTTCGCTCATGGAAACTTGATCCTTTAAGAAGCCAAATCTCACAAGTTCCTCAAACCGCTGTTCTATTCACTGGAACCATCCGTGAAAACCTTCAATGGGGAAAAGAAGATGCCACAGATGAAAAATGTTGGGAAGCTCTTAGAATTGCTCAAGCAGAAGATTTTGTTCGACAACTTCCTAAAGGATTAGAAACAAAGGTAATGGAAAACGGAAAAAACTTTTCTGGCGGTCAAAAACAACGGCTAACGATTGCACGTGCGTTAATTGCCAAACCTGAATTATTGATTTTAGATGATTCTTTAAGCGCGTTAGATTATCAAACCGATCTTAACTTAAGAAAAGCATTACAAACCTCATTAGATACGACAGTCATTATTATTTCTCAACGAATCCGCTCGATTCAAGAAGCACATAAGATCCTCGTGATGGATCAAGGAAAGATCGTTGCGCAAGGGAAACATGAAGATTTATTGAAGGATTCCGTTGAGTATCGCGAAATCGTCGCATCACAGGAGGAAGAATAAGATGAAAACAAAAAAATTATCCTGGAAAACCCTCAAACGATTCGTTCCTTACCTTACAGCCTATTCAAAAGATATCTGGTTTGCGATCCTTTTAGGGATCATCAACGGGATCGCTACTGTGGTAATGACTTTACAGATTGGTCAAAGTATTGACCAAATGATCGGCGCAGGTCAAGTTCGATTTGCTCAATTGTTCCACCTCTTATTATTATTTGGAGGGATCGTATTGATCAACGTGATCAGTCAATGGCTAATCCAAGTCTTAAGTAATCGCTTGGCTTATCTTTCCGTAGCAAAATTAAGAAAAGATGCCTTTGCACGTTTGAATAAATTACCGCTTCGTTACTATGATCAAAATTCACACGGGAATATCGTTAGTCGTTTTACCAACGATATGGATAATATTTCCATTGCGATCTCTGCGGCGTTTAACCAAATGTTTGCCGGCGTGGCTATCATCGTCTTGTCTTTTATATTTATGTTACGCCTTAGCCCGTTATTGACACTCGTCGTGATTTGCTCCACACCGATCATTTTTCTTGTGAGTTGGATCGTTGCCCGTGCATCACAAAACGACTTTGACAATCAACAAAAGATTATCGGGAATATCTCTGGCTTTGTTACCGAACGGATTGGGAATCAAAAAATCGTCAAAGCCTTTCAACAAGAAGAAATGAATCAACGACAATTCCAAGCATTGAACACTGATCTTTATCAAAAAGGACAACGTGCCCAATTTTCTTCTTCTTTGACGAATCCGTCTTCTCGTTTTGTGGATCACTTAGCTTATCTTTCGATTGGATTAGTTGGTGGTTTACTAGCATTAAGAAGTGGCTCAGCCATTACAGTCGGTGTGATCTCTAGTTTCACGATCTATTCTAGTCAGTTTTCTAAACCGTTTATTGAACTTTCTGGAATCACGACACAGATCCAAACCGCTTTTTCTGGATTAGAACGTGCCTTTGAACTCATCGATCAACCCGAAGAAACGCCAGATGAACCTAATGCTTATACGTTGAATCCAGCAACAATCAAAGGTGAAGTAGCGTTCAATCATGTATCCTTTTCTTATGAACCAAGTCAACGATTGATCGAAAATTTCAGTTTTGTTGCTAAACCAGGGCAAACGATTGCGATTGTAGGTAAGACTGGTGCTGGTAAATCCACGTTAGTTAACCTGTTGATGCGTTTTTATGATGCGACAGGTGGAACCATTACGATCGACGGGTATGATATTCGAGATATCCAAAGAGATAGCTTGCGAAAAAGCTTTGGTATGGTTTTACAAGATACTTGGCTCTTTGACAGTACGTTAAAAGAAAATCTACAGTATGGCAATCCAGATGCTAGTGATGAAGAAATCAATCAAGCACTCAAAGCTTCGTATATGTATGAATTTGTGGAACGCTTGCCTGAAAAGTTAGCAACAAAAATCGGCGGACAAGGTCTGAAAATCTCTGACGGACAAAGACAATTGTTAACGATCGCCCGTACAATGATCAGCAACCCTCCCATGTTGATCCTAGATGAAGCAACTAGTTCAGTCGATACTTTGACGGAAAAGAAAATTCAAGATGCCTTTTTAACAATGATGGAAGGCAAAACGAGCTTTGTGATTGCCCACCGTTTATCGACAATCAAAAATGCCGATCAAATCTTAGTCATGGAGCAAGGCGCCATCGTTGAGATGGGTACCCACGATGAATTACTACAAAAAGACGGGTACTATCATCAACTATATCAAGCGCAGTTTACTAAAAATAGTTAACTCAATCAAAAAGTAGTTGTAATAAATCAGTGTAACTGTCCCTCAAGAGCTAGTTTTTCGCTAACTTTTGTGGGACAGTTATTATTTTATTAGAGAAAAGCATTAAAAGAACCTATTCATTCACTCCTAAAACATGAACAACGTCTTTGCGACATGACTCACTTTATATGTAAATGGTTATCAAAACTATACTTCTTCATAAAAAAACAAAAGCAAAACATTTCATCCCTAGCTCATCTTTAAATAGCTTAGCTGCCCAAAACTTCCTTACTACCAACGGTTTTTATTCTATAATTGAAGGTAAAAGAGAAAGACCATAAAGTCTCTCATATTTTTTTAAAGCTAAAAGAAACTCCTCTTCAAGTTGAGTTGCACCAATTAACCTAATCCCCATAAAAAAATCTGTTAATTGCTTAGGATTAGCTGTACGCTCGACCAAGCTATTCAGTAGCAAATCGTCAAACCTTTCGTGTACCTCTGTTTTTTGTGGTGTCACTAGTCTACCTCGAACCATCTTTAATTTTTCTAGATATTCTTTTGAATAGCCGCTTTCTTTTCTTTCTAGCATTAAAAGAAAGAGAACATGATACAACGTGCAAAGTGAAGAGAGAAAATTTTCGTTATCACCCATTCTTTCTACTTTCGAAGCTTGCATTTGAATAAATTCTGTTGTAAAAAGAAAAGCCAGTGAAGTAAATGTGACTATTTCAAAACGACCATATTCTGCTACTTTTTCTAGATGGTTCATGATCGCTTTGATATAAACCTTATCATGTAGGGTAAACTTTCTTTCATCATTCGGTAGTAAATGCCATTGATAGCCTTTAGCTATTAGATAATTCCGCTTATCAACAATGCTTTTTGTTTTTTTGATATCTAATTCTAAATTTCTTAATCGGTCGTCAATTGGTAACTGGACATCTTCCAATTGACTAAGTAGCTGATTTAACTTTTGTCTTGGATGATTTCCGTTTATTTTATTTAAATAAAATAAACATTCGTCTAACTCAATGTTCATCTTTTTTAAAAAAGCTAATAAAGGAATCAATGGAATCTGATTTTTACCACTTTCGTATTTTACTAAAGATTCTCTAGAAGTTATTTTATGTGCTAACTCTTTTTGAGATAACCCCCTTTCCTTTCGAAATTTACGTAGTAATTCATGAATTTCCATTCGTCGTTCACTTCCTTTTTTAAATTCAATGTGACTATTGATACCATATAAAATAATTTACTCGTTTTCATTCTATACTATGGATACAAGTAATAAAAGCGCTTTAAATAATAGTAAAGGAGAAAATATCAGGAGATTTGTGAATATAGTTATTTGGTGATTATGTTTTATTCACTAAATTGTTATAAAGTGCTTATTTTTACTGCAAAGTACAAAAAAGAAATGTTATGTAAGAATTCACACGACTAAGAGTAACTATTTTTTACTTAAACTGGATCATCGAAAGGAATTAAAAAAATATGTTAAAAAAACAAATTCATTATAAGTCTTATTGCTGTTATAACTCTAGCTTCCTTTATCATTCCTAACTTTTCTATGATTGTCAATGCAGAGATGATTCAAGAGACTGACTATGTGCCAATGACACAAACGATTAGTACCTATTTTGAAAGTAATCCAGTGACGGTTCCTGGTATAAATTCGAAAGAAGCTACATCAATCGTTAAAAATATGGTCATTTTGTCTGAAACAGCAAAAGAAATTAGCTCGAAAGAAAAAAACAAACTAATGGACGTATTTTCATCTAAACTTGACTCTACTATTCAATTACATGTTTCAGAAAAATATTTAACATTGGACAATGCTACAGCGTTACAAATTATAAGTGAAAATGGAGAAAATAAAGATTATTATTCATTGACTGTACCAATCACAAATGAACACTATAATCTATTCAGCAGTGTTACGGTAATCTTTGATATGATGTACAACATTAAGGGAGTCCAAGAATCTTTGATCACTCAATCAGAAAAAGATACTTTCGAGATTAGAACATTTTCCAATGGCGAAGAAATGACTCACCAAATTCTTGAAGATAAATTTATACCAAATAATGAATTGAAAAAACAGTTACAAGAAGTTCAAAGGGAGTTTCTTCATTTGAAGCAAGCCCGTGGAATGGCTGAAAAAGCAGCCTGTCTAGCAATTGTTTTAGGAATAAGCCGTGCAGTTGCTAACATCATTGCCCCTACATGTGCTGCTGCTTGTCTTGCAGTTCCATTAGTATGTGCTGCTTGTATAACAGGTTTTGTCGCTCTTGCTGGTGGTGCCATCGGTGGAGTAGTCGCATGTTTTAAATTATAAACTGGTTGTGTTTATGATAAATATTAATCCAAAAAAATTGATGTGTTTCATTTTAATTATTTGTAGTTTACCTACTATTTTATATGTCTATACTCAAATGGCAACATCTAAAGAGGGTTTATATGAAGTGGATAGTATTTCTTTAGAAAAAATAATGAATGGAAAGGATACTTTATTTGTTTATGTAGGGAGACCTACATGCCCCCAATGTAAAGAATTTGAGCCTATTTTGCGAAAAGTACTAAACAACCAGCACCAATCTATGGGATATTATAATACAGATCACGCTCGTAAAGAGAATGAGGATAAGTTGGAAATAATGGCTGACAGCTTAGGAATTAATTCTATCCCGGCCATAATAAAAATTGTGGATGGGAAAGTTATTGATCGAATAATTGGCCTAAAAAATGAAAAAGCAATCGAGGAGTTTATCCTAAATGGCTAAAAAGAATTGGTACAAAGAATTGTTAAAGATATCACTGTGTATAAATATTATTATGACACTTTTCCCTAATTTTAGATCTGGAAGTGCTATTTTCTACTTCAATCTTCAAATTGGGCTTGCCTATTACTATCTTTCATTAACAAAGCCCTCTAAAAGTGTCACAATCCTTTTGACCATCATCAGTAGTATTCTAGGTGGTATGGCCATATATCATCTCTTTCAATCGTTGTTCACTATTTTATAGAAATAAACGTCTCCTTTTTTACAATAAATAAGCAAAAGAAGCAACCTTCTGGGATGGGAAGGTTGCTTCTTTGGTTTCTGAGTTGACTATTTTGCGTAAAGAGTCATACTTCTTAAAATCTTTTTGTATGGAATACTACGTCCGACGTAATACATCGCAATGGTTTGAATAGGAATCCAAACGACTGTTTTTAATAACCTTGGTGCCCAGACGATCCAACTAAATAATGGAACGTGATACATCATCGCTAGCCACAAAGGAGTCAATAGCAAATTAATGATCAGCGTGACCGAAAGTGTAGCTAATAGCGAATTTTTCCAAGTAATCTCTTTTCGATAAAAAAAGAAACCATAAATTGCTCCTTCAATAAAGGCATTCAAAGTAAAACCAATGAAGAAAGCTGTTTTTGAAAATAACGCCATTCCTACTAAGTCAGCTAATACACCCCCAATTCCAGACCAAAACGGGCCAAATAAAATCCCCATGATCATTTGTGGAATAAATGTGACACTGATCTTCACAAAAGGGGTTTCGATCGATACCAAACGGGATAAAGTGACCATCAAAGCAATCAACAATCCCATGATAGCGATCATGCGTGCGTCTAACCGATTTTTCTTCATTTCTTAGCATCTCCTTTAAGAGCTGCTACATCCTACATGCAGCGAATGCGAAAATAAAACCGCGAACAACTTGTCCTTCGTCAAAGAGGCAACATCCCATCCTCTCAGCACTTAACGCTTTATTTTCTACTCTGTTTATTTTTGGGAAGTCATTCCCAGCAAAACTATAGCATAGATCACACACGACTGTAAATAAAAAAAACATACATTCCCGAATAAAAAGTAATTCATGTTCGTGAAAAATCACACATTCAACGAACATAAATGGACGATCAATAGCAAATAACGAATTTTATTCCAGAGACAACGGTCGATTTTCTAACTCATGAACTACAGTACGGAAATCCAGAAAGCCAGCTTCTAGTCCTCGCAACAGTACTTCTGCTGTTCCAATATTGGTCGCTAAAGGAATTTCGTAAACATCCGATAAGCGGATCAGTGCAGTCACATCCGGTTCATGAGGCTGTGCAGCCAACGGATCTCGCAGAAAAATCACGAGGTCTAATTGATCTTCTGAGATCATTGCACCAATTTGTTGGTCACCACCTAAAGGACCGGATTTAAAGCGATGGACTTTTAAGCCAGTTGCTTCGGTGATTTTACCACCTGTTGTCCCAGTTGCGAATAATTCATGTTTTTCCAGGATTGCCTTATAGGCGGTTGTCAACTTGATCATCAAGGGCTTTTTGCGGTCATGAGCAATTAAAGCAATTTTCATATTGATCATCCTTTCCTCTCTCAACATCTTGTTCCTACTCTATTCTACCTCAAGGTGTAGCATATTGCCCAAAAAGACAATCAATTCTTGTTCAAGTTGCCATTGATCATAGATAACGCTTTCATTTATACTTAATTCAACATTAAAACTAAACAGAAAGCGTGGAATGAATCATGGTAGAAATGGCACTGAAACATGTATACAAACAATATGACAACGCAGAAAATTATTCCGTAACGGATTTTAACTTAGCAATCGATGATCGTGAATTTATTGTCTTTGTTGGACCTTCTGGTTGTGGAAAATCAACTACATTAAGAATGATTGCTGGGCTAGAAGATATCTCGGAAGGAGAATTAAGCATCGGCGGTAAAGTAATGAACGATGTAGCACCAAAAGATCGTGATATCGCTATGGTATTCCAGAACTATGCGTTATACCCACACATGACTGTATTTGACAATATGGCTTTTGGGTTGAAGTTGAGAAAGTATGACAAAGCAGATATCAAAAAACGGGTAGAAAATGCTGCTGAAATTTTAGGGCTTACTGAATATTTGAAACGTAAACCTGCTGCTCTCTCAGGTGGCCAACGTCAACGGGTTGCTTTAGGACGTGCCATCGTTCGTGATGCAAAAGTTTTCTTGATGGATGAACCATTATCAAACTTAGATGCAAAATTACGGGTAGCGATGCGTGCTGAGATTGCCAAACTCCATCAACGTTTAGAAACGACAACCATCTATGTAACCCATGACCAAACAGAAGCAATGACGATGGCAGATCGTATCGTTATCATGAAAGATGGCTTTATCCAACAGATCGGTACGCCAAAAGAAGTGTATGACACACCAGTCAATATGTTCGTCGCAGGCTTTATCGGTTCACCCGCAATGAACTTCTTCAATGTCACTTTAAACAATGGGGTAATCAGTGACGGTCATGGCTTAAAATTAAAAATCCCTGAAGGAAAAAACAAAGTCTTAGTTGAAAAAGGCTATGAAGGAAAAGAAGTTGTTTTTGGTATTCGCCCAGAAGATATCCACAGTGAACAAGTGGTGTTAGAAGCACAACCCGAAGCAGTTGTTCATTCAGAAGTTGTTGTATCAGAATTGTTAGGTGCAGAAACCATGCTTTATACCCGAACAGGTACAACTGAATTTATTTCAAAAGTCGATGCACGTGACTTCCATAAACCAGGGGAAATGGTCGACTTAGCATTCAATATCAGCAAAGGACATTTCTTTGACAAATCAACTGAAGAAGTGATCGGATTGCCATAAAAATTAAAAAATCAGCTTTTGATGTAAATTTTGGCAGAAACTATGCCAAAAGCTAGAACTATAACAAATAAGCCGAAAGTGCTGTGTTCATACACAGCACTTTCGGCTTATTCATTTTAAAGGAGTTATCTCTAGTTAAAGAGGAAAAACTGATTGATAATGGTACTTTTTTCAAGCCATTTTCTTGATTGATTTCGTTGAAGGTGTCTTCTGACTTACTTGCTTAGCTTTAGTGAAAACTGGAATATCAAAGTATTTGCTCAATGTTCCGGCTACAAAATAAGCAATATTGTAATCGACTAAACTATGGATCAATCCACCAATTCCCATTAGGATAAAGACTGTATAAAAATAGCCTTCAGAATAATAAGTTTCTGGCATGTTCCCTACAAAGAAAAAGACACTAACCACTAACATTTCCGCAATCGAATGAATGATACCTATCACAAAATTGAAACTTTGGAAGCGCCAGTTGGCTAAAGTAAATTGGCCATTTTTTAAAACGATTTCTGGTTTCTTTTGCAAATACCAAGAACCAATCACAGCAAAAATCAAATGAGATAATGCACGCAGCGCAATAATTACTGGTGTGGTCAAAAAGAAGCCAAATGTTGTACCCAAAGCAACGGTAATCGCAATTCCTGGTGAAAAAAACATCGCAATAAATATTGGTACATGAGAAGCCAAAGTAAAAGAAGCAGGTGGAATCATGATTTTTGGCATAACCATTGGAATAATAACCCCCATAGCTATCAACAAGGCAGAAATAGTCAGGGATCGTACTGATTTTTTTTTCATTTTTTTCTCTCCTAATGTGTCTTGACACCTTTATGATGTCTTATTTTAACTTTAACAACAAGATGTGTCAAGACACATCAATCAGAAAAATGTTGAATGAGCCTTTTTCATGTATTCAATTATCCGACACCAGATAAAGTAAATTTTGAATGAAGCTTATACAAGAAATATGTTTTAAACTACAGTCTCTGCTAGCTACATCCTCTCCTTCAATTTTTGTCTATATAGATGAAAGATAAATACAAAAAAGAAGTACGCCCTATGTACATATCAACAACAATATTTCCTGGAACCCTATTTAGCCCCAGTATCATTCTAATTCCCTACCCTAAGGTATACACACTAAAACAACGAGATACACTGGGCTCACCCTCTTGAAGTATAGTCCATTTTAATGGTTGCTGATTTTAATACAAAAATAAACCCGTCCACCCTCACTGAAGTTTATGACAGGTTTATTTTTGGTTGTTTTACTTCAATCAAAAAAATTTTTTTCTTTTTTATAAGGATAGCTCCACCAAAACAACAGTATGAACACGATAAAAAAAATTACTTTTAAATAGACAGGAACATCCCTGAAATAAACTCTTATTGTTTTTCCAAAATCATCATGAATGAATAATCTAATGAAATTAGATACACAAAAAAATAGTGTCAGTCCCCAAAAAATCAGTCTCTTTGTTCCTTTCATTTTCTTACACTCATCCTATAAGAAAATGAAGCTAGCAGTCTTAACAATCCAATGAGCTGCGGTTCTATTCCACCCATGATTCACTAACCAATTTTCTGCACCTTGTTCTAAATTATCTTGCCATTCGAATAAGTAATTAGTAACATCACTTACCGTTTTTTCACCTGTTTTAGCTACTAACCATTTGGCTATCTTTTTAATGACGGCAATTTTCCAGCGAGGAGTTGGTTGTCTATCGGACTCGTATTTTTCTTTTAATATTTGTAATTGCTCCACTTGGGATAAGTGAGCACCGGATACTAATCGTTCAAATTCTGCTTTCTTTTCATTTGATAAATCGTTGTAGTATTTATCAAATTCGTTTGTGGCGGTAAAG
>OGSY01000460.1_pt1 | contig 20542 bp, 23 predicted proteins | sample 1574281 | NCBI WGS metagenome assembly OGSY01 (sample SAMN03295855, study PRJEB24534) | human gut metagenome | isolation source: fecal sample 5 from infant 8 | host: Homo sapiens | place: USA: Pittsburgh, PA | collected 2014-07
GATTTTAAATTTTCTTAAATATAACTAATATTTTTTAAGTAAAAATAAAAGAAGAATAGTATATAACGAAAATCATTTATACCAAAATTTTTAAGGATTTATATGAAAAAATTACTTTTTATCTTGTTAGCCTGTTTTGTTACATTTGCCTTTGCTGATATCTCTGATGAGTGTAGAAATAAAACTAAAGATGAGTGCTTAAGCTACTTATCACAAAAGTGTGATGAAAACAATTGTGAATATTGTCAAAAGCTTATAACTTCCTTAAATGTAAATTTTGACACAAAACAAGAAAAAGAGATAAAGCTTGAAAAATTAAAATCTAAAATTAAAACTGTTTATAGTCAAAAGAAAGAAATTTGCCCACAATTGATAAATTTTATTGATTTTTAAAATATTTATTTAACCATATCAAAAGCAAAATTTGTATACTATACTCAAAAAAAGGAGATAATATGAATTTAGTTATTTTTGATATGGATGGAACTTTGGTTGATAGTGGTAAAGCAATAACTAGCACTATAAATACTACTAGAAAAGAGCTAGATTTAAAACCGAATTTAGAAAGTGATTTTATAGTAAAAATTATAAATGATCCAACTAAAAATTATATAAAAGAGTTTTATCCAGGCATCATACCATCGCAAAAGCTCATGGATAGATTTGAGGTTTTGTTTGGGCAAAATTATGAAAAGTATGCTAAGACTTACTGTGATATAAAATATCTTTTAGAAAAATTAAAAAATGAAAATATTGCTATGGCTCTTGCTTCAAACGCACCTAGCAAATCACTTGAAAAAATACTAAAAAAACTTGAAATTTTTGAATTTTTTAACTACATAGTTGGTTTTGATGAAGAAAATCCTAAAAAACCAGATCCAACCATGCTTATAAAAATAATAAATCATCACTCTAAAAAGAATAAATCTTTTAAAACTATTTTTATTGGCGATAGCTTAAAAGATAAAGCTGCATCTTCAAACGCTAAAATACAATATCTACATGCTAATTGGGGTTTTGGCAAAGGACTTATGCAAGGAGTTGATACGCCAAATGAAGCGTTAAATTCTATTTTAAATTATTTTTATCAAAATTAAAACTTTCTTTTGATATAATGAGATGATTATTTTTTAAGGATATAAAATTTGGATATTTTTGAAAGCTCACCTAGGCAGAAGTTTTTCGATATTATTTTTAACGCAAATCAAAATATAGTTGAAACTGAGATTGAAAATTTGCTTATTGAATTTGTGCATTTAAAAAAAACTTTAAAAGATAAAGAATTAACTATTTCAAACCTAGATAGCCAAGCAATACAAGATGAATTAAATGATATCTTTATACAGCTAAGTTCAAACATATTATCAAATAGCGAGTAAAAATGGAAAATTTAAATAAAATCGATGAAATTATGAAAAGTTTTGTAGAGGAATTTTGCTATGAGAAAGCTAATTCGATGTTTTCAAACATCAGTTCTGGAAAAAAACTTCGTTCAAAACTTATCTTAAAAATAGCTGGAATAAGTGATGAAAGCTTAAAGTTTTGTGCAGTTATTGAGATGATTCATGCAGCAAGTTTGCTTCATGATGATGTTATTGATGAGAGTGATACAAGACGTGGAAAAAGCTCAATAAATGCAACATATGGCTCTAAGAATGCTATTATGCTTGGAGATATTTTATATTCAAAAGGGTATTTTGAGCTTAGTTTATTTGATAAATTTATTGCTCGTAATGTATCAGCAGCTGTTTCATTGCTAAGTATTGGTGAGTTAATGGATGTTGAGCTTAGTAAAAAATTTAATAGTAACAAATCTCTTTATTTTGAGATGATCTATAAAAAAACAGCAGTTTTAATAGAAGCAAGTGCAAAATGTGCAGCTTTTTTAAAAGGCTATAACGCTGATAAATTTGCAAAATATGGTAGAAATTTAGGTATTGCTTTCCAAATAGTTGATGACATTTTAGATATTATAAGTAATGACGAAACTCTTGGTAAGCCAGCTTTAAGTGATTATAAAGATGGAAAAACAACTCTTCCATATATTTATCTTTACGAAAATTTAAATGATGAAGATAAAAAAATACTACTAAGTTATTTTAAAAAAGAACTTAGTAGTGATGAAATTTTATGGGTAAAAGACAAATTTAATGAGTTTAAGATAATTGAAAAATGCGTAAATGAGGCAAAATTTATAGCAAATGAGGGCATAGAAGCTATAGAAAAATATAAAAATAACGAACTTATAAATATAATGAAAAATATGGTTGATAGGAAGTTTTAGTGAATTTTTTAAGTATAAGTTTTACACATAAAAACACAGATATTGATATAAGAGAAAAATTATCCTTTTCTAGCAATGAAAAAAAAGAAGAAGTTTTAAGGCTTATTTTATCAAATCAAAGCATATCAGAGTGTATGTTGCTTAGCACTTGTAATAGAGTTGAAGTTATGGCTTTTGTAAATGACTTGGAAATTTCTCAAAGTTATATTTTAAAGGTTATGTCTATAACAAGTGGTGTGGCTTTAAATGAACTTGAGCATAGAGCAGATATATATTATGCTAGTGGAGCACTTCATCATCTTTTTTTGGTAGCAAGTTCTTTAGATAGTTTAGTTATTGGAGAAACTCAAATAGTAGGACAGTTAAAAGATGCTTTAAAATTTGCAATTGATGGCAAATATGCTGATTTAAACTTGAAAAGGGCAGTTGATTATTCTTTTAAATGTGCTGCTGAAGTTAGGAATAAAACTGAAATTTCTAAAAATCCAGTATCTGTTTCAAGTGTAGCTGTATCAAAAGCAAAAGAAATTTTTAAGAGTTTAGAAGGCATAACAGCAGTTGTTGTTGGTGCTGGAAAGATGAGTGAGCTAGCTTGTAAGCATTTATTAAGCAGTGGTGCTGAAATAATTTTAGTAAATAGAAGCAAAGAAAGAGCTTTAAATTTGATAAATGAATTAAATGCAGATATTAAATATGAGCCATTTTCAAATTTAAAAGATGTTATTAACTCTCATCAGCTTATTTTTAGTGCCACAGCTTCTCCAAAAATTGTCATTGATGATACCTTTATCGAAGAGTGTGAGTTTGATAGATATTTTTTTGATATCGCTGTTCCAAGAGATATTGAAATTACAGAATCGTTAAATTTAAAGGTTTATAGCGTTGATGATTTACAAGAAATTGTAAAATTAAATTTAGCGATGCGTGAAGAACAGGCTCAAATAGCCTTTGCTATTGTTGGCAGATATACAAATGAGTTTTTCAAATGGCTTCAAACTTTAGCAACAACTCCAATTATTAAAGCTTTAAGATTAAATGCTAAAAAAATAGCTGAAAATGAAATACAAAAAGCTATTCAAAAAGGCTATTTAAAGCATTCAGATCAAGATGAAGCAAGAAAATTAATTCATCAAGTTTTTAAAGCATATCTTCACAAGCCTACCATAAATTTAAAAAATTTAGAAAATGATGATGCTTGTGCTGTGGATTTAATTTTAGATATTTTTGATATAAAAGATGAATTTGAAAAATATACTTCACAATACTCAGATATAAATTTATTAGCAAAAGGCGCCACCGATGAAATTTAGCAAATTTTTTATACCAACAACAAAAGAAGCACCAAAAGATGCAGTTTTACAAAGTCACATCTATCTAATAAGAGCTGGTTTTATAAATCAAAATGGAAGTGGACTTTATGATTTATTGCCATTAGGAAAAATGGTTTATGATAATATTTATAATGTTATAAAAGAAGAAATGGATAAAAGTGGAGCAATACAAGTAAATTTTAGTGTTGTAACCCCGGCTGATTTTTGGAAGGAAAGTGGAAGATTTAATGTTTATGGAAAAGAACTTTTAAGATTTAAGGATAGAAAAGAAAATGATTTTGTAATAAGTCCTACAAATGAAGAAAGTGCTGTAAATATGGTAAAAAATAAAATTACCAGCTATAAACAACTACCATTAAATATTTATCAGATAAATACTAAATTTAGAGATGAAGCAAGACCTAGATTTGGGCTTTTAAGAGGTCGTGAGTTTGTTATGAAAGATGGATATAGTTTTCATGCAAGCACAGATGACTTAGATAAAGAATTTGATAATATGTATAAAACTTACACTTCCATTTTTACAAAATTAGGACTTAATTTTAGGGCTGTTGAGGCAGATAGCGGAGCAATTGGCGGAAGTGGAAGTAAGGAATTTATGGTTTTGGCCGATAGCGGTGAAGATGATATTTTGGTTTGTGAGAGCTGTAAATATGCTGCCAATATCGAAGCGGCTAAAAGAAAGCCTAAAACTTGCAATAGTCTACCACCGCAAAGTAGTATGATGAGCAAATTTCATACACCAAATTTAAAAACAATTGATGAAATTGCTAATTTATTTAAAGTTGATAAATTTTATACTATAAAAGCAATTATTAAAAAAGCAAAATTTGAAGATGATAGTTTTAAAATAGTGGTATTTTTCATAAGAGGTTGTGATGAACTTCAAGAAGTAAAAGCTTTAAATGCGGCTTCTGCGCTTGAGCTCATGGATGCAAGTCAAGAAGAGATAGAAGAAGCTGGGCTTGTAGCTGGATTTTGCGGGCCAGCTAAACTTCCAAAAGATATTTTGTTTTTTATAGACAATGAGTTAAAAGATCAAAAAGAGATGATAGTTGGAGCAAATGAAAAAGATTATCATATAATTGGCTTTAGTGTATCAAGCTTTAAAGATGAGAGATTCAAAGATTTAGTAGCTGTAAATGAGGGTGATTGTTGTCCAAAATGTGGTGCTATTTTGAAAAAAACAAAAGGTATTGAAGCAGGGCACATATTTAAACTAGGACAAAAATACTCAAAACCTATGAATGCTACTTTTTTAGATAAAAATGGCAAAACGGTACCGTTTTTTATGGGTTGTTATGGTATCGGAGTTACAAGACTTATCGCAATTGCCGTTCAAAGTAGTCACGATGAAAAAGGAATAATTTGGAATGAAAAAATAGCTCCTTTTAAACTTCAAATAATAATTTCAAATATAAAAGATGAAAATCAAGTTGATTTTGCAAATGAAATTTATGAAAAATGTGAAAATTTAGGAATAAAAACTATTCTTGATGATAGAGATGAAAGATTTGGCGTTAAGATGAATGATTATGAGTTGGTTGGTTTTCCGTATGCTTTAATTGTAGGTAAAAATTTAGCAAACGGTGAAGTTGAGTTCGTAAAAAGAGCTGGTTTGATAAAAGAAAAAATTTCAAAAGATGAAGCTTTAAATAAAATAAAAGAGATTTTATTATGAGAAAATATTTACTTCCATACGCCATTTTAGAGACTTTATTTGTAATGATGTTTATTTACAAGTATGGTTTTTTTGCTCTTTTATTAGAGGTTATTTTAAGTATTGGCATTGGATTTATTTTAATATCAAAATTTGGAATGTTAGATTTATTAAGAGATTTTAGAACAATTTCACCAAAAGATATTTCAGGAAATTTTGGTATTGCTTTAGGAGGATTTTTTTTACTTATTCCTGGTATTTTATCAGATACAATAGGTTTTTTAATAATTATTTCAAGTATTGTAATGCGTTTTTTATCAAAAGACTATATTAATTTAAAAACTAGAAATAAAAAACACTCAAAAACAAGCTATGATGATGATATTATAGATGTTGAAATTATAGATGAAAGAGATAAATAAAAAGGAAAAATATGAAAAAATTGATAATTGCTTCAAGAAAAAGTGCTTTAGCTATGTGGCAAAGCGAGTTTATAAAAAGTGAGATTGAAAAAGAACATAAACTTGAAGTAGAAATAAAAAGTATGAAAACAAAAGGTGATGTAATTCTTGATAGTCCATTATCAAAAATAGGTGGAAAGGGACTTTTTACAAAAGAGCTTGAGGTTAGTATGCTAAATGGTGAGAGTCATTTAGCTGTTCATAGCTTAAAAGATGTTCCTATGGAGTTTCCAGATGGACTGATTTTGGGTGCAGTAAGCAAACGAGAAGATGAAAGAGATGCATTAGTCAGTGAAAAATTTGCTTCAATAAAGGATCTTCCAAATGGTGCAAGAGTTGGAACTACTAGCCTTAGAAGACAGATGCAAATTAAAATGCTTAGACCAGATATTAAAATTTTACCACTTCGTGGAAATGTAAATACTAGGATTAAAAAACTAAAAGATGGTGAGTTTGATGCAATTATTTTAGCTGTTGCAGGAATTAGTAGAATAGGGCTTGATAAAGAAGTTAAACATATTTATAAATTTAGTAAAGATGAGATGATTCCTGCAATGGGACAAGGTGTTTTAGGAATTGAATGTCCTGATAATAGTGAAATTTTAAATCTTATATCTTTTATAAATGATAAAAAAGCTCTTATGGAAATAACGATAGAAAGAGCATTTGTTGGAGCATTAGAGGGTGGATGTCAAGTACCAATTGGTGTAAATGCTGAAGTTATAGATGACAATATAAAAATAAATGCTGTCGTTGGACTTCCTGATGGAAGCAAATTTATTAAAAAAAGCATTATTATAAATAAAGATGAGTTTAAAACAGCTGGTAAAAATTTAGCTGATGAGTTTATAAAAGAAGGTGCAAAAGAGCTCTTAAAAGAAGCTGAAAAAATGGCAAACAATAGTTAGTTAATTTTAAATAAACTTTAAAAAGGATAAATTATGCAAGAGTGGGTAGAAAAATTTAAAGAAGCTGGACTTTTAAAGATCATTGATGAGCCAGTTGATATAGATAGAGAAATTGGACATATCAGCTACATTGAGGTTAAAAAAAAGGATTCTAAGGCACTGCTTTTTACTCGCCCTATTAGCAAGGACGGGCGAATTTATCCTCCTGTTTTAACAAATACATTTGGAAGCTTTGAAGCTTTAAATTTAATTTTGGGAAAAACTCCAGATGAAATAGCAGATGAGATAACCTCACTTTTAAAACCAAAAAAACCTACAAATTTAGCTGATAAATTTGATTTTTTAAAATATCTTTATTCGCTTAAAAATATTTTTATTAAAAAATTAAAAGGCGAGGGTGTTTGTCAAGAAAATAAAATTTTAGGTGAGAATGTTGATTTGTATGACTTACCACATCTTACAACATGGGAAAAAGATGGTGGACCTTTTATAACTATGGGTCAAGTTTATACCAAAGATTTAAATGGAGAAACTCAAAATTTGGGAATGTATCGTTTGCAGGTTTATTCTAAAAATAGACTTGGTATGCATTGGCAAATTCATAAAGATGGAGCAAATTTCTTTAATGAGTATAAAAAAGCTGGTATTAAAATGCCAGTTTCTGTGGCAATTGGCGGAGATCCGCTTTATATTTGGTGCGGTCAAGCACCTCTTCCACATGGTATTTTTGAATTGCTTCTTTATGGTTTTATTAGAAAAAGTCCTGCAAAACTTGTAAAAAGCCTGACAAATGATATTTATATTCCACATAATAGTGATTTTGTTATTGAAGGGTTTGTAGATCCAGATGAGCTTGAAGATGAGGGTCCATTTGGTGATCACACAGGTTTTTATACACCTATTTTGCCATTTCCTGTTATGAATGTAACTGCTATAACTCATAAAAATGCTCCTATTTATCACGCAACAGTTGTTGGAAAACCACCTTTGGAAGATAAATATATGGGGTATGCAACAGAGAGGGTATTTTTACCTCTTTTTAAAGTTACAGCTCCAGATTTAGTTGATTATAATATGCCTGAAAATGGTGTTTTTCACAATTTGATACTTGCTAAAATAAATGCTTGGTATCCAGCTCATGCAAAACAAATGATGCACGCTTTTTGGGGAGTTGGTCAGATGAGTTTTGTAAAACATGCTATTTTCGTTGATAATGACGCTCCAAATTTAAATGATTTTAATGAGCTTGGAAAATATATTTTAAACCGTATAACTTCAAAAAGTTTATTTTTTAGCGAAGGTGTTTGTGATCAGCTTGATCATGCAAGTCCAAATTCTTGTTTTGGTGGAAAACTTGGCATTGATGCAACTATAGACTTAGAGCCAAAAGAGGCTGAAATGTTAAGCGATGAAGAGCTTTTAAAGGAATTTAAAAAAATAGATAAAAATATTATAAATTTAAAACAATATTTTTGCGATACAAAAAATCCAGTAGTTTTGATAAATTACAACAAACAAGATCTTGTTAGAAAATGCTTTAATGAGCTTTTAAAACTTAGAAAATATTTTAAAATTTTAATATTTTTAGATACAAAAAATGATATAAATAACCTATATATGAGTGTTTGGAGAATTACAAACAATATTGATGCACTTCGAGATATTTATACAAACAGAGATCAAATTTGCATAGATGCAACAGAAAAAAGCCAAATTGATGGACATGAAAGAGAGTGGCCAAAAGAGGTTAATTGCTCAAAAGATGTTATTGAAAATTTGGTAAAAAGAGGACTAATAAAAAAAGATGAGGATTTTTTTAATAAATTTGAGATAATGGGCTAAAGCTTTGAATCTTTTGGAGCTAGAAAAACATAGAAAAAATACTCTTAAAAAACTAAAAAACCGCGACATTAAAGCGGTTTTTCATGTACTTTTAATATTAATAACTCCTTTTGTAGTTTGCATTTTAATGGGTTATAGGTCATATTTAGAGTTTGATTTAGGCACCATTGCAATAATTATATTAGCTTTTATCATATATTATTACGCTTGTTATTATCAAAACAGAGAGATTTATATTTTTGAAGAAATAAAAAAGTATAAAATCTCTTTTAAAACTATTTATATTAAAAATTTCATTGAAAAACAAGGATTTAAATATCTAGGTGATAAAACGCCAAATAAATTTGATAGAATTTTATTACAAAGTAGTGGTTTTTTTAACTCATCACAAATAAATTATTTAGATGATGTCATAGAAGGCGAAAAATTTGGCACTAAATTTAAGTTTTTTGAAATTTTTATTAATTCTAGTGATTCTAATTTTGGTGGAGTCTTTTTTGTGGCTGATTTTTCAAAAGAGATAAACTCACAAACTACTATAATCTCTAAAAAAATTATCAATTTTAAATCGTATAATATTTTGATGGATAATGCTCTTTTTAACGATAAATTTAAGGTTTTTAGTGATAATCCTATAAATGCAATGTATATTTTAACGCCTATATTTTTGGAAAAAATAGCAAATTTAACTAAAAATTTTGGCGACAATATTAAAATAAATTTTAAAAATTCTAAAATTTACATTCACATTGAGGGAAAATACGACCATTTCGAACCAGATATTTATAAAAGCGCAATTACAAATAATCCGGCTAAAAATATCTTAGATGAGATTAACGCTTTGCTTGATATTGTTGAAATTTTAGTTTTAAATTCTAAAATTTATAAAGTATAAAATAAAGATTTTGTTTTACTAAGAACAGTAATACTATCAAATGATACTAAAATAAATAACCATCTATTTTAGTATATTTATCAAACTAAAATTTATTGTTTTTATGATGGCTTTTTTCATATTTTTATTTTTAGAAATTTCTAGTATAAATTATTTTTTTATTCATAATGTCTTGCTGGTTTCTGCTACGGCTTTCATCCTTTACCAATAACACCACCACTAAAACTTGATAATGCTATAGTTTTTCCACTATTTTTATCAACTACTACTGCTTCCTTTGTTCTGTTATTATCTTTTGTATATACATAGCCTTGCATTTAAAACTCCTTTTTCAAAATAGCGAATACTTTGATATTTTTTTACTTTCTAGGATTTTTACGAATTCTTGGATATCATCTTTGTTAAACATATTTAAATTTATAAAAGTGCCTATTTTTATTTTTTTATGTCCTAAAACTAAACTATTTAATAATATGGTTCTAACTATATTATATTTATCACGCAAATCTTTGTAATAATGTTTATTTATTATAAATTTTCTTTTGACTAATAAATAATCTTCATAACAAACAACTTCTTTTATATCAAACATACAAAAAACTGGTAAGGAATAAAAACCAAAAACAAAAATCCCATTATATTTGGAATGATATTATCTAAAGTCATAAAAATTACACAAACAAACGCTGTAGCTAAATCCCAAAGAGTAGCAAATATATAATATAAAACAATTATAAGCGATTTTTTTCTTTGCATTATAAAAATAGGTTTTTCAATGGTATCTTTTTCCACTTTTAATTCCTTTACGCCACAAATTTATAACTTCTAAAATTATAAATCTTTTTAGTTATTATTTGGTTACTTATTGTTAGGTTTTTAAATTTTGTTATCTTTTAATACTATTAGAGATATCTTTTAAGATATCGCTGTTGTAGGTTTAGTAAAATTAAAGACATGGATTTCAACCGTGTTCTTTTAAGGTTTTTAACTCATTACTTTGAGAGATACCATTTAAATATCAAAACTACTTTTTAATAATAAATTTCTTGCAGATATTTATTATCTCTATGGTAAAAAAGAAAAAATAAACCACCAAATTCTAAAATTACTATTTATTTACCATTATGAATTATAATAATAAATATCATTATATAAAGGAAAAAGATGAGAAAGATTATTTTTTCGGCTTTGATTGTTGCAAGCTCTTTGTTTGCAGACTCTGTTGTCAATGTATATTCTTCAAGACATTATGACTCAGATAAGATGGTTTTTGATGCTTTTACTAAAGAAACAGGCATCAAAGTAAATGTCATACAAGACAAGATAGAATCCATCACTCAAAAACTTGAGCTTGAGGGCAAAGATACAATAGCTGATGTTTTTATGACAGTTGGTGTTGGCGATCTTTACAATGTAAAGCAAAAAGGACTTTTGCAGCCAATAAACTCAAAAATCGTAGATGAAAATATACCGCTAGAGTTGATGGACAAAGATAAAAACTGGGTAGGCGTCACATATCGCGCTAGAGTTTTGGTTTATGATCCAAAGCAAATAGACAAAAAAGAGCTCTCAACCTATGAAGCACTAAGTGATGCTAAATTTAAAGGCAAAATTTTAACTCGCTCATCAACATCATCATACAATAAACACCTAATAGCCTTTTTGATAGCAAAAGATGGCGAGGCAAAGACAAAAGAGTGGGCAAAGGGTTTGGTTGCAAATTTTGCAAGAGCTCCAAAAGGAAATGACAGAGATCAGGCAAAAGCCATAGTTTCAGGTGTTGGAAGTGTGGCCATAATGAATAGTTACTATATGGGTAGAATGTCTGTTTCAAAAGATCCAGTAGAACAAGAGGTGGCTAGAGATTTAAAGGTATTTTTTCCAAACCAAAACGATGGAGGAACTCACATCAATTTAAGCGGTGCTGGTGTTACAAAATATGCTAAAAACAAAGATAATGCAGTTAAGTTTATTGAGTTTTTAACAACTCCAAAAGCACAAGAAATTTTTGCTAAGACAAATTTTGAGTTTCCAGCCAACCCAAAAGCAGAGTCTGCTGATATCGTAAAATCATGGGGAGAGTTTAAGAAAAGCAAGATTGATTTTGATGAAATAGGCAAAAACCTCACAAAAGCTCAAATGATAGCTGATGAGGTAATGTGGAAATAGTGCAAATGTTGAGGCGCTTTAAGAGGTGTGATGCACCTCTTATTTTTACTTTTGTCTGTTTGGCTCTTATAATATTTCCAATTATTTATATATTTTTTGGGATATTTAACCAAACAAATGAATCGACTGAATTTTTGTTTAAAACACAGCTTAAGTTTTACATAAAAAACAGCTTCATAATACTTTTCTTTACAGGAATTTTTACAGCTCTCATAGGAACTTTTTTAGCCTATTTTGAGACATTTTATGAGTATAAATTTAAAAATTTCTTCAAATTTACCCTTATTTTGCCATTTGCAATCCCTAGCTATCTTTTTGGCTATATTTATGTTGATTTTTTCAGCTATTCTGGTTGGTTAGTAACTTTTTTAAGGCAAAATTTTGATATAAGAGTCCACTTTGACATTATGAATATTTATGGTGCTATTTTTGTGCTAACGCTGGCTTTTTATCCATATGTCTATATCATCTTAAGAGGATTTTTAAAAAGGTTTCCGCAAAACTATATAGAAGCATCGCAAAATTTAGGTTGCACTCAAGTAAAAACCTTTTTTAAAGTCATCTTGCCTCTTAGCAAACCTGCAATTATAAGCGGTATAACACTTTGTTTGATGGAGTGTTTGAATGCTTATGGAGTGCCAAACTATTTTGGACTTCATGTATTTAGCACAGGAATTTATAAGGCTTGGGTTGGGTATGGTGACCTAAATGCAGCTATAAAACTTGCTTCGATTTTGCTTTTTTTAGTCTTTTTTATCATAATAGTTCAAAAGTTACTGCAAAAACCATATTCCATAACTGTTACAAAAAGACAAAAGATAAGAGCTAAAAAATTAAGTAAAAAGAGCGAAATTGTCGTTGTTTGTCTAATTTTTTTACTTTTATTTGTTGCTTTGTTTTTGCCACTTCTTCACATTTTTATCTGGCTTTATCAAAGCTATAGCGATATAAATTTAATTTCACTTTCTAATCTAAGTAAAAATACAATTTTGCTTACAACATTTTCAGCCATGATGATAGTAATTATTTCTTTGTTTATTAACGAGTCTTTGAGACTAAAAGAGGGTAAGATCAAAGAGATAGCAACTTCGTTTGCAAATATTGGCTATAGCATTCCAGGCTCAGTTGTAGGTATTTCGATGCTTGCGATATTTATAAATATCGACAAGTCAATGCAGTGGCTATATCGGCTTTTAGATGTGAAAGCGACTCTTTTTTTAACATTAAGTCCGTTGGTTTTGGTCTTTGCTTATATGATTAGGTTTTTGTCTTTAGGATATATGGGAGTTCAAAATAGCCTCAACCAACAAGGAAAAAAATACTATGAAGCCTCTTTAAGCCTTGGAAAAGGAAAACTAAAAACATTTTTTTTGGTAGATCTGCCAATGATAAAACCAGCTATTTTAAGCTCATTTATACTTGTTTTTATCGAGATAATCAAAGAGCTTCCATTAAGTTCGCTTTTGACTCCGCCAAATTTAAAAACTCTAGCTTTTGAAATGGATAGATATGCAAGTGATGAGCAGCTAGCTTTAAGTGCGGCTCCTGCTATTATGGTTGTTGGCATAAGTTTAGCTTTGTTGGTAATTTTAAATAAACTAAAGGATAAATAGTGTTTTTAGAGCTAAAAAATGTCTCTTTTTCATATAAAAAAGATCAAAATTTAATCTCAAATTTAAACTTTTCTTTGCAAAAAGGAAAGCGTCTAGCAATACTTGGCGAAAGTGGAAGTGGCAAAAGCACGATTTTAAGGCTAATTAGTGGCTTTGAGGATTTAGATAGTGGAGAGATCTGGCTAGATGGTCAAAATATCACTTTTTTGCCGCCAAACAGAAGAAATATAGGCTATCTTTTTCAAGATTATGCACTTTTTCCACATCTTAAGGTTTGGCAAAATATAGGCTTTGGTATGAAAAATGACAAAAAAAGAGTTGATGAGATGCTTGAGTTAATTAGAATGAGTAAGTATAGAGATCTCTATCCTCATGCTCTAAGTGGTGGTCAGCAACAAAGAGTAGCACTTGCAAGGGCGTTAGCAATAAAGCCCAAACTTTTACTTCTTGATGAGCCATTTAGCGCTCTTGATGCAGGTTTAAGGATAAAAATAAGAACCGATATAAAAGAAATTTTAGATAGCCTTGAGATAACTTCTATTTTAGTTACTCACGACCTAGATGATGTTAAAAACTTTGCAGATGAAAGCTTTATGCTTAAATAGAGGCAGTAGTTTTTAAAATCTACATTCATATTGAGAGAAAATACAACCATTTAAAACTAGATATTTATAAAAGTACAAGTTACAAATAACCCAGCTAAAAATATCTTAGATGAGATTAAGGCCTTGTTTGATATTATCGAAGTTTTAAATTCTAAAATTTATAAAGCATAAAAATAAGGATTTTGTTTTGTTAAAAACGGCATTTAACACTTTTTCAAATAAACGCGATTATGATAAAGAACCGATAGTTATTAAAGATTATAGTTACTTTTTTGGTGTTTCGTTAGAATATTTTTCAGTAATAATTGGTACAACTATTATGTTTTACCTCTATATAATAATAAATATAACAATGAATTTAACGAAAGAAAAAATAGAAATTTGGTTATTGATTGGTCCAGCGATAGTGCCTATAATATTTGTTTTTTACGATTATTATGCCCATGTTATAAGAGATAATTACAGGCTTTATTTTACAAATAATTCTATTAATTATATGCTAAATGGCAAATTAAAACGAAAAATTGATATAAATGAAATACCAAATTACTTATTAAAACCTTTTTGGAAAAACAGGTTTGATACTGAAGTTGCTATATTTATTTTAGTTATTGTAGTTTTTATAGTTAGTCTTTGGCTAATTTATGCAACCAAGCCTTTTCCAAAGGAAATTTATTATTTTATTGTTTTATGGTTTGCATCTAAATTGTTTGCAAATATAGTATTTAAAGCATCTTTATATTTATGGCTAAATAAAACTTTAAGTGGATTTAGAATTTTTCCTATTTTAATCGTAGCCGAACCTATTATAGATCCAAAATCAGGAACTGGTATATGGCTATCAAATCAAAAATATTATTTTATATATTTTTATAACGAGCAAATTTATGACGAAGTTAGAGAGTATTTTTTACAAAATTTAGGTTTTGATATTGATAAAACTAAAAAATTAATTACATTTTAAGTATTTATTTTATCGAAAGATATAATAATTATAAAAATTTTTAATGAAATTCAACCTAGATGCAACATATTATAAAATTAAACTTAAAAGTAGTTTAAAATAAAGTGTTTATAATGGTATTATAAATAATATAAGCAATAAAATCTTTCAAATTTCAGTCAAATTATAGCTTAAATTTAACTAAAATTTGATACAAAGTAACTTTTATAAAACATTAATATAATTTATAAAGAAGCGTCTATTAAAAAATAAAAACTAAAATATGTGTAACTTGTTTTTAAAACTTAAAAAACAAGTTAAATAAAAATATTAACAGATTTCATTAATAATATTTTTATTAATTTAATGTTATACTATCATAATTTTTTATTGAAGGTATTAAAATGAGGTGCTTTTTAAGATTTACTTTGATTTTTATCTCTGTTTTTAGTTTGAGTGTTGCAAAAGATACTTTAAATTTTGCAGTTTCAAAAAATGTTGGTCCTTTAAATCCTCATCTTTACTCACCAAATGAGATGTTTGCACAAAATATGGTTTATGAGGGTCTTGTTGATTATGGCGAAAGTGGAATTATTCCAAAATTGGCTTTGAGCTGGGAAATTTCTGAAGATGGAACAAATTACACTTTTCATTTAAGAAAGGACGCTGTTTTTTCAAATGGTGAAAAATTTAATGCAAGTGCTGTAAAATCAAATTTTGATGCGATCATGGATAATAAAAAAAGACATTCTTGGCTTGAATTGACTAATATTATAAAAAGTTATGAAGTTAAAGATGAATATACTTTTGTTTTAAATATAGATCATCCTTATGAGCCTACTTTAAGAGAGCTTGCACTTGTTAGGCCGTTTAGATTTATAGCGCCAACTGCCATGATTAATGGTGGCACAAAAGATGGTATAAAAGAAGCTGTTGGAACTGGTGCTTATATTTTACAAGATTCAAAACTCGGAGTTTATGATAAATTTGTAGCAAATAAAAAACACTATAAATTTAATCCAAAATATGATGAAATTATAGCAAAAGTAATTCCAGATCCAAATACAAAGGTAATAGCTTTAAAAACCGGTGAAGTTGATTTAATCTATGGAAATGGTCAAATCACACTTGATAGTTTTAATGAGCTTAAAAAAGATTATCCTACTATCATTTCAAAGCCAATGCTTACAATGACTTTAGCATTACACTCGTCTAAATTTCCAACATCAGATTTAAGTGTAAGAACTGCTTTAAATATGATTTTAGATAAAGATATGATTAACGAAAAACTTTTTTATAAAACTCAAAAAAAGGCTGATTTTTTATTTAATCCAAATTTATCTGGCGCAAATTTAGATGTAAAAGCTTATGAATTTGATATAAAAAAAGCAAATGAAATTCTGGAAAATGATGGTTGGATTTTAAAAGGTGATATTCGCTATAAAGACAACAAACCTTTAAATTTAGAATTGGTCTATATAGGAAGTGACACAGCACAAAAAGGAATTGCAGAAATACTACAAGCAAATGCTAAAGAAATTGGTGCAAATGTTGAGCTTATAGCACAAGAAAGCACTATTTTTTATAAAAGACAAAAAAATGGAACTTTTAATTTAATTTTTAATAATACTTGGGGAGCCCCGTATGATCCGGTTGCTTTTTTAGCTTCCATGAGAGCACCATCTCATGCTGATTTTATGGCTCAAAGTGGGCTTGAAAATAAGGCTTTAATTGATAAAAAGATTACAGAAATTTTATCAACACTTGATGTAGATAAAAGAAATTCCTTAATAAAAGAAGTTCTTACTATTTTGCATAATGAGGCTATTTATATCCCAATCACTTATATGACAGACCAAGTAGTTTATAGAAAAAATGTTGATGGGGTAAGTTCTGATATCGTTAAATATAATATTAAATTTTGGGAATTTTATCCTGTAAAAAAATAAAAGGTAAAATTTTGTTTAAATTTATATTAAAAAGAGTTTTTCTCATAGCTCCACTTCTTTTTGGTGTTTCTATATTTGTTTTTTTTATTTTAAGACTTAATGGAACAGATGCCGTTTTAAGTTATTTAACAGTTTCAGGTATAGTTCCAACTGATAAAGCAATAAATGAGGCTAGAGTTCATCTTGGGCTTGATAAGCCGATTTTAATGCAGTATATTTTATGGCTTAAAGATGCTTTAATGCTTGATTTTGGAACCTCGTATTTAACTAATAGAGATGTAATGGGCGATATGATTTATTATTTGCCTGCTACTTTAAAACTTGCTGGTTTTGCACTTTTTATAACTTTGGTTGTTTCTATTCCTGTTGGGATAATTTGTTCCATATATAAAGATAGTTTTTTTGATTATATTATAAGGTTTTTTTGCTTTTTAGGGGTTTGTACTCCAAATTTTTGGCTTGGTCTTTTACTTGTTGTATTTTTTTCCATAAAGCTTGGTGTTTTACCACCTTTTGGAATTGGTGGCATAAGTCATTTGATAATGCCTGCATTTTCAATAGCTTTTATGTCAATGGCTATAAATATAAGATTTATAAGATCAAATATGCTTAATATAAAAAATGAAAGATTTGTATATTACGCAAAACTTCGTGGCGTTAAAATGAGAAAAATCCAAACAAATCATATATTTTTAAATGCTTTGATTCCAGTTGTTACAGCTATAGGAATGCACATTGGAGAGCTAGTAGGTGGAGCTTTGATAGTTGAAAATATTTTTGCTTATCCAGGAGTTGGAAGATATGCGGTAAGTGCTATTTCAAATAATGATTATCCTGTAGTTCAATGTTTTGTCTTAATGATGAGTTTTGTTTTTATAGTGATAAATTTAATAATAGATATAGTTTATGCTTTAATTGATCCTAGAATTCGTTTGGGGCTAGAGAGTTCAAAATGAAAAAAATTGAAGTAATTGTCATATTTTTATCTTTGGTTATAGTTTGTTTAGCATTTTTTGGTGAGTTTTTTGCCACACATGATCCAAATTTAATTAATTTATCAAATAAATTTGCTCCAATTTCAAAAGAGCATTTTTTAGGAACAGATCATCTTGGAAGAGATGAGTTTTCTAGGCTAATGTATGGTGCAAGTTTATCTTTAAAATCAGTTTTTATAACGCTTTTATTGATTCTAGTTATAGGTGTTGGTATTGGGTCATTTTCAGGATTTATTGGCGGGCGAACCGATATGATAATCATGCGATTTTGCGATGTTTTTTTGAGTTTTCCCACTGTTGTTTTGGCTCTATTTTTAGTAGGAATTTTAGGAATTGGTTTAGTGAATGTAATAATTGCCATAGCTTTAACTCACTGGGCTTGGTATGCTAGGATAGTAAGATCAATCGTAATAAGTTTAAAAAATAAAGAGTATGTTTTAATAAGTAAAGTAAGTGGAGCAAGTCCATTTGTAAATTTTAAAAAAAATATGTTAAAGCCTATTTTTTCTCAAATCATAGTTTTAGCAACTCTTGATATTGGTCATATCATGCTTCACATCTCAGGACTTAGCTTTTTAGGGCTTGGCGTAAAAGCTCCAACACCCGAATGGGGGATAATGATAAGTGATGCAAAAGAATTTATTTTTACAAACTCACAACTTATTCTATATCCAGGACTTGCTATTTTTTTTGTTGTTTGTGTTTTTAATATTTTAGGAGATATTTTAAGAGATAGATTTGATTTAAATACGGAGTTTAAAAGCCATGAGTGTCATTGAAATACAAAATTTAAACATAACTTATAAAGAAAAAACTCTTTTAAATAATATTAATTTATCTATAAAAAGCGGAAAGATAACTGCATTGATTGGCAAGAGCGGAAGCGGTAAAACATTAACTGCAACTGCATTAAATGGCTTTTTGGCTTCAAATTTATCTCTAAATTTTGATCTATTTTTAGATTATAAAAAATTTTCATCTCTGCCAAAAGGTTTTTTTGCAAATATTATGCAAAATCCAGCTTCTGCATTTGATCCACTCCACACTATGGGCCATACAGCAAAAGAAAGTTTAAGCGCCTTAAATTTAAAATTTGATAAAAATGAAGTTTTAGAAGCTTTTAAAGATGTTGGGCTTGAAAAAAGAGTTTATGATCTTTATCCTTTTGAAATGAGTGGAGGAATGTTGCAAAGAGCAATGATAGCTATAGCATTGCTTCAAAAATCTCCTTTTTTAATAGCAGATGAGCCAACAACTGATCTTGATTTGATAGTTCAAGGTAAAATTTTAGATATATTAAAAGAAATTAGTACTAATAAAAATGTTGGAATTTTACTTATAACACATGATTTTGGTGTAGTTGCCAAGATTGCGGATGATGTTTTTGTAATAGATGATGGCAAAATTATAGAAAAAGGTGGGATTAAGGAAATTTTTAATTTTCCAAATCATGAAATCACAAAAGCTCTTATAAATGCACATTTAAGCCTATATGGAATGAATAAAGATGAAAAATAAAATAGAAGTTTTAAAAGTAGAAAATTTAAATTTTGAATATGAAAATTACTCGCTCTTTAAGAAAAAGACGAGCAGAAGTGTTTTAAGCGGTATAAATTTATCTTTAAAAAATGGTGAAATTTTAGGACTTTTAGGGCAGAGCGGAAGTGGAAAAAGTACTTTAGCTAAGATAATTATAGGAATTTTAAAAGCAAAAGAGGGAAATATTTTTTTAAATGAAAATAAAATATCACTAAATTCTTTATCAAAAAGAAGAGAATTTTATAAAAAAGTTCAAATAGTTTTTCAAGATAGTGTAAGTTCTACAAATAAAAGTTTAAAAATTTATTCCATTATAGAAGAGCCACTTTTATATCTTAGTTCTTTAGATAAAAATGAAAGAGAAAAAAGAATTTATGAAGTTATTGATTTTGTTGGATTAAATAAAAATATTTTGGACAAAAAAGCTGCTTTTATAAGTGGTGGTGAGCTTCAAAGAGTTTGTATCGCAAGAAGTTTGGCTATAAAACCTGAAATTTTAATATTTGATGAGGCAACTTCTTCTGTTGATTTAATAAAGCAAATTCAAATTTTGAATCTAATTAAAAATTTAAAATCCAAATTTAGTATGATTTTTATAACACATGATATAAGACTTGTTAATTTACTTTGTGATAGGGTTGTTCTTCTAGATGATGGAAAAATCATAGAAGAGGTTTTGGTTGGTGATGGGCTTAAATTTAAAAGTCAGATTGGTAAAAATTTATTAAATGAGGTTTTACCAGCAATGCCAAAATAGTATTAAACTATAACATTGGTCTTTAAAATAGCATTAAATTTAACTATATTTTACGAATTCGTAAAATATGTTTCTTAAAATTTGATACAAAACTTGTTAAAATTTACGATTTAAATATAAAAAATGAGACATATAATGTAAAAAAATAAACCATGAAGTAAATAAATATCAAAATAGTTATATTTATGCAAATTTTAAAAGAAATAATGAGTTTATTTTTTATGTTAATAGTGTTTTAGAATAGTTGCTATGTGCACTTTAATAAAAAATAGTTGTGTTCAAAAAAGTTCAAAAGACCATTTATTTTATCTCACAAGCTATAAAAAAATTATTATAAACAGAAACTACTTTGCTTGTTTTTTTAAAAAAGTAGTGGATATAAAATTTTACAATTTAGGTAAAATTTATAGTTTTAGTATGGATAGAAATTTAATTGATAAACAAATCTATGAAATTATAACTTGGCTTGCATCTTAACTAAATTTATAAAAAATAAACCATAATTTTATGGTTTATTAAAAATTATTATAGCTTATTTTTAAATTTTTTAAGAGCAAATTCCAAATCTTCTTTTGTATCAATTCCAATGCT
>OGSY01000462.1_pt1 | contig 20470 bp, 15 predicted proteins | sample 1574281 | NCBI WGS metagenome assembly OGSY01 (sample SAMN03295855, study PRJEB24534) | human gut metagenome | isolation source: fecal sample 5 from infant 8 | host: Homo sapiens | place: USA: Pittsburgh, PA | collected 2014-07
TGGGATTGGGATTAAAGGGAGCATTTGAAGAAAAGGTAGGCATTATACAATGCCTACCTTTTTCAAAGTGTTTTTTCAATAGAGCCCTGCCTATATATGCTCCAATAATTCCTCCTAATAAATAAATTCTTCTGCCATTTTTGTTTTTTCTATTAAATTCTTGTAAACTTTTGATTTTTGTAAAAGCTCTTCATGTTTACCTTCGCTTTCTACTCTTCCGTTTTCAAGAACTACAATCTTGTCCGCATTTTCTATGGATTTCATTCTGTGTGAAATTATGACAACAGTTTTGTCTTTAATTAAATTATTTAAAGACTCTTGAATTTTTTTCTCATTATCTACATCAAGGCTTGCTGCTATTTCATCCAATATTAATATTGGTGCGTCCTTTAAAAAAGCTCTTGCTATTGATAGTCTTTGTCTTTCACCACCAGATAGCTCAGCGCCATTCTCACCAATAACTGTATCAAAACCTTTATCCATTTTTTCTATAAAGTCTGTGCAATTGGCAAGTTTTGCTGCTCTTTTAACTTCTTCATCACTTGCTTCTTGCTTTCCAATCCTAATATTTTCCATAACACTTTGATTAAAAAGAACCACATCTTGAAAAACTATTGAAACCTTATCAAAAAGTGATTCTGTTGATATTTCTTTGATATCTTTGCCATCGATTAGGATTTGTCCCTCGTCATAATCATAAAGTCTTGATATAAGTTTTAAGATAGTTGTTTTACCGCAGCCACTTGCTCCTATCAAGGCAGTGACCTCTCCCTGCCTTGCTTTAAAGCTAACCCCCTTTAAAATTTTTGCGTCTTTATTGTAAGAAAATTTAACATCTTTTAGATCAATATCAAATTTTTTTAACTTATAGTCTTTGCCCTCTTGGAGATTTTGATTTTGAATTTCTTTTAGTCTTTCAATCTTTGGCGTTAAATAAAATATTTCCATCATACCCTCTTTAGATGCATCAAGAGAGTCTTTTATCTTCATAGCCGCTAGTAGGTATCCTATAAGGTAGAGAACACTTATCTCTTTATTAATAATTAAATTTACGCCAACAAATATCACAACAGCAAGAGATATAAAGCTAAATATTGATGATAGTGACATAGTTAAAACAAGTCCCATTTCTGTCTTTAAGTGTACTTTTTCACTTTTATCCATTTTTTCATATAGCTTTTCTTTCATCTCCTCTGATAAGCCATATGCTTTAATCTCCATTTGCATTTCGATATTTTCCTGAAAGCTTTCTGAGTTTTCTCTTAAGATGTCATAATATTTTTTCTGCCCTTTAACTTGATATTTTTTAGATAAAGGTATGAAAATAAAGCTTAAGAGTGATGGAATAATTACAGCTAAGCCCATCTTGACATTTCCTACTAACATCATTACAGATATTAGTGGGAAGAAGAGTGCCATACCGCCAACTTTTGGTATCGAGTGACTCATTGCATGTTCTATGCCCTCAATATCAGCCATGATTGTTTGTGAGAGATCAGAAATATCATGTTTAGAAAAGTATGATAGAGGCAGTTTTGACAAATACTCCGCTGTCCTTACTCTTAAATCAGCACTTTCTTGATATGTTGTGCTATACAGTTTATCGTACTCAATAAAAAGTAAAATATACATTGCTATCAAGGTCAAAACTGAAAATATTATATAAAAACCATTGCTTTTGTCGATATTCTCCAATACTTCTTGAGAAAAAAACATTAGTATTATTACAGGAAGCATATTTATACAATAGACAAAAAATGAGAATAGTGTTGCTTTGGTTAAATTTCTAGCTCCCCTATCTGTAAGAGCAAATCTTTTTTTATAAAACTCTTTCATTTGAAACCCTCCATTCATTTGCACTGTTAAACATCTCTTGAAGTCTCTTATATCTTGTATCTCTTGACATTAACTCTTTGTCAGAACCTCTTTCTATAATTTTTCCATTATCCATCACAAGTATTTCATCAAGATCTTTAATTGTAGAAAGTCTGTGAGCAATCATGATAACTGTCTTATCCTTCATAAGATTTTTGAAAGCTTTTTGCAGTTCAAACTCATTATCTGGATCAATAGACGCCGATGCTTCATCCATAATAATAATTTTCGAATCCTTTAAAATTGCTCTAGCAATTGCAATTCTTTGTTTTTCTCCTCCAGATAAATAAACTCCTTTTGAGCCTATGACTGTATTTTCTCTTTCTGGGAATTTGTCTAGTATCAAATCGCATCCTGCTAATTTTAAGGCTCTCATAACATCATCTTTCGTCGCATCTTTATTAGCTAAAGCAACATTGTCATAAATACTTCTTTTGAATAATTTTGAATCTTGAAAAACAAAGGAGATAGCTTTAATTAAGGCTTCGTCAGAATATTCGTTTATTGCTATTTCGCCTATCTTTATTCTACCTTCATTAACATTGTAAAAACCTGATATAAGTTTTGCTACAGTTGATTTACCTGATCCGGATGAACCGACAAGTGCATAGGACTTTCCTTCTTCTAATTTAAATGATAAATTTTCAATGACAGCTTTATCGTTATAAGCAAAGCTTACATTGTCAAATTCTATATTATAGTTTTTAAAATTATTGACATTACCATGCACTAATTTGTCTTTTTGCATATCCTTGTAAAGTGCCTCTAAAGTATCTACCGCATAATTTCCTCTAGAGATGTTCAAGGAGTACCACATCATCCTCATAAATGAAACAAAGAGAACTCCTGATAAAAATAAAATCATGATAAGCTCCAGTAAAATCACCTTGGTGCTGCCTAAGCTAGTCATAAAATAAACTATAGGAATAATTAAAATTGCAATTAAACCAAAAAATAACCATTGGTACAAAACATAAGGCTTTTTACAAGATAGGGAATAATCATAAGCATATTTCGAGTAATCTTTTATCGCCTTGTAAAAACTTTTAAATGACTCTACATTTGCTCTAAATATTTTTACAACTTGCATACCTCTAACATATTCAACAGTTTCAGCACTTAGTTTAGATAGGGCTTCTTGGTATATCTTCATAAATTCTTGATTGCCCATCATTGCCCCTAAAATTAAGCCGCCGACTATAGTAAGAGCAAGCAATGTTATGCCAACTTTTATACTTACTATAAAGCCAAGTACAAGAACAAGTACTGGTGTAATTATTGCCTGAGAGCTATCAGGTATCATATGTGCTACTACCTGATGGGTTTGTGCGGCATTGTCATCTATGATCTTTCTTATTTGACCAGATGGATTTAAGTCAAAGAACCTAAAGCTTGCTTTCTCTAAGCCATCAATCCCCCTTTTTCTTAAATTAGTTTCAAGCCTAAATCCCAATAAGTGTGAAAACATTCCTGAAACAAAATAAAATATCGCTCCACTTGTTAGTGTTAAGACAGACTTTAATGCTAAGCTCTTTGCACCAGATAAATTTGAATTAATTATTAAATTATCTAGAAATTTGTAGATTAAATAATATCCATATACCGTAAGCACAGCAGATATAGCAGAAAAAACTATAGCCAAAACCCCAAGATATTTTTTATCCTGTACATAAGCAAATAGTTTTTTGTAAATCTTCATAATATTATCTCCTTTCTTTGATATTCCTTTTAGATAAAAATTTGTTCAATTGACAATAAGTACTATTGCTTTTTTATTATACATCGATTATAATTACAATACAATAGTTTTGAATTAATAAGGCTAATTGGAATATTGTCTAAAAGGGATATTTAAATTATGAGTTACTACGATTTTGTAAAAGATTATATGAAAGTGGATGAATGTAAAAACAATAAAAAATATTCAAGTGCAGGGCACACTTTTTGTTGGAATAAAGAGGACTCAACTTATGCAGAAGGTCTATATTGGTTTTATGAAGGAGATGGGTTTATTATTGATGTCCATGATTTTTATATCAAAGAAGAAATAATTCAAAATAGCACATATAGCATGGCAGACTATGTGTCAATATATTCAAGCTACATAGTCAGTGCAAATGGAGAAAAGTTTAATCCTTATCAAACTATTACCGCAAACTCTTTATGTACTCTTGATTTTGACAATATAAGAGATGACTTTCTATTTTTATTACATGAGAACTGCTATTATCTTGCTGTTTCTATAGGATTTAAAAGAGAGCTCTTAGAAAAACATCTATCATCTATTAACATTAACCCAGAATCATTTTATGGGTCTTTACTTCAAACTAATCAAATTATTCTTACAAAGGCCTTGGAAAAAGTTGCAATGGAAATATTAAATTGTAAGATGGACGCTCCTGCCGCTGATTTTTTCTTTAAAGCCAAAGCAAATGAATGGGTAAGCATTGTAATAGATACCTACCTAAATAGAAAAAAATATAAAATTGAAATTGATGATGATAAAGCGCTTGAAGATGTAGCAAGATTTTTAGAAGATCATTTTGCAACGAATGTAAATCAAGGTACGCTTGAAAAAATATCTAAAATGAGCGGGACCAAATTAAAAAATTTGTTCAAAGAAAAATATGGTCAAAGCATTACAGAATACACTCAAAGAAAAAGAATGAATGTAGCTGAAACTCTTCTCTTAAATACCGAACTTCCTATAAAAGAAATAGCTGAATCTGTTGGATACACATCCCATAGCAAATTTTCCATTTATTACAAAAGGTACAAGGGAAAACTTCCAAGTGAAGTCCGTAATTTAGCTTGCAAACATCACAATTTAAAATGCGATTATTGTGATTGAATTTTTTTTACAAGCCATGTTTTTATATGAATTTAAGTGTATATACAGTCTGAATAAATTTGATTTGAAAAATAGGTAAAAAAATAAAGGTAGTCCGAAGACTGCTGATATTTACCTCTCTGTACCTTTGCTATGGTCTTTCATGTTTAACTTAACTTTGTCGTCTATCTTAAAGCTTTTTATTTGTCCTAATATGGACTTTTTATCCTTGTTTTGACTCTTTACTTGTTATTTTTATTTTAAGAGCTTAAAAGACAAAATACGGACATTTTTATGCTCATTGCCGTTATTATCAATGTTTATATTTTGTCAAAATATTATAACAAAATCTCCTCGTTTTAAGTTCTCTAAATCTTTTGTCTTATATCCATAGGTTGAATAATTACCATGTAATATATTTAGATTTAAACCCTCAAAGCAAAAAGTAAAAATGAAGTAAATTTGAAGTGACATTAATTTGAAGACTTGATAAACAAGCTTAAGAGATATTATATTAAAACAATATTTCTCCAATACTGGTACTGGGATGGGACTAAAAATCTGAAAACGTCCTATAATTAGATGGATTTAATGATATTAGAAAAAATAGAATCTAGTATTTTGAACGGTTTGGGATATATCGTACGTTTGGAAAAGAAGATAATGAATTATCAAAAAAGTTTTAAGAGAAGAAGCAAATCTTAATATTTCAAATGAAAGTGCAAGAACAAATATGGAAGATCTTAAAACAATAATTTTAACTATTTTAAATTTAAAAGAATATGCTAAAACTTTAAATTTAAGTCTTGATGAAATTTTAGAAATTTATAAAAATAAAGAGATAAAAGATGAAACAAAAAATTGATGATTTTAAAAAGAATAAAATAAACTTATTTTCACAAGAAAGACTAAAATCATACTCATTACAAGAAGATAAAAAAGATATAGAAATTCAATTAAAAAGACATAATAATAATCTAAACCTAATTCAAAGAATTACAAAAGATTTAGCTTTAATTGAAATAGGTTTGAGAAATATTTTAAATTTTTATATGATTGAAGTTTCAAACAATATTGTCTGGATTGAAAACTACAGAAGTAAAACAATAACTAACTACAATAGCATAATCTCTAATATTAAAAAAAGATATCCAGTAGATAAACAAGATATTTTAAACAATAATCAACTTTTATCTAATCTAACTCTTGGAGTAATTATAAAAATATTAAAAGAAAAAAATATATCAGATCAAATTTTTAATTTTACAAATTTGAATTTAAAAAAATACCACATAAAAAATAAAAATAGAAAATTAAAAAATAATAATAAATCAAGACTAACAAATAAAGAAAAAACAAATATTATGTTGTCTCTTTTATCAGACATAAGAAATAGATCTTTTTATTGGGAAAGTTTAATACAACTTTTTCATTTGATTTTAAAAATTTATTATCATTAGAAAGACCTATTTTATTTAAAAATCTAGTATAACCTAAGCCTTTTAATTCAGTATCCAAAAAAGTTATAAACTCATCCTTATTAAATATCAATGCTCCACTTTTCTCTATAAAAAATCTTTTTTTATACTCATCCTTATATGGTGAGAGTTTAAGTAGGTAGTCAAGTAACCTTTCATCGTTTGTAATTGCTAAATTTTGAGCTTGCAGAGTTGTTTGAAATTTATTCTTTATATCTTTTAAAAGTTGTTTACTAGTTTGCATATTTTTTAGTCCTTTTTAAAAAATCAATTAAAAAATAATACCATAAAATAGTATTTATTTAGGGCTGTTTTTAAATTTTCATAAATTTTAATATATGGGTTTATTTAGAAAAAAATATCTGTTTTTGTAGGTAATAAGTGAAAAAATATACTTTTTATGCATAAAAAGTATATAAAAGATAGACTAAAAGTATCAAAATATTCACTTATTACCTACATTTTAAACAAATATAAACTCAATAAACTATATAATTTCTTAGATTAATGCAAAATAAAGGATAAAAAAATGGCAACTTTAATGGAAAAAGATATATTACTTGAATTTAGCACTTCAATGGTTCCTGATACTTTTGAGTATGAAGAAAAATTTGGTAAAAGCGTGGAAATGGAAAAGATAAGAAAAGAAGCAACTGACTTATGGAAAGAAATAATGTATTTAGATGAAGAAGAAATAGATTATGAAGCTACAATGCAAAAAATTAATAATTTGCATATAAGGGTTAAAAATGGATATCATAGATAACTTAGTTAGATTAAAATTTGACCAGGTATGGAAAACTGAAATTTTAGATAAATCAGATTTAAAAAAAGTTGATAATCCAAAAGGATATGTTTTAGGTGGTCAGCCAGGAGCTGGAAAGTCTAAAATTTTAAAAAGTATAGGTTTAAAACATAATTTAAATGTAGTAATTGTAAATGCAGATGATTATAGAAAATATCACCCTAATTATAAAGAATTTCAAAAAAATTTTATAGAAAATTCTCCAAAATATACAGCTCTTTTTTCAGCTAAGATGACTGAGGCTATAATTAAAAAAGCATTAGATGAAAGATATAATATTGCTATTGAAGGAACTTTTAGAACTTCCGAAACTCCAATAAACACTCTTAAAATTTTAAAAGAAGCAGGATATAAAACAATAGTTGCTATTCAAACTTGTGATAAAGAAATAAGCTGGAAATCTTGCCTTGAAAGATACAACAAAGCACTAAAAATCAATCCACTTTTAGCAAGATACACAGATAAAAATCATCACGATTTAGTTGTTAAAAATCTAGCCAAAAACATTAAAGTCGTTAAAGATAGTGGCTTAGTAGATAACTTAAAAATATTTACTAGAACTTTATCAAAAGACAATACTTTTGAACAAAAATTAATATTTGATAGCAATATAGATAAAAATTTAGATATTAAAGCTATTAATAAATATTTAGGTGTTGATGAAAATTTAGAAAATCTTAATGCTAAAAAAGAGATGAAAAACAATAATTCTTTAAGTAGTAATTCTAACACTTATAAATTAAAAATATAAAAAAAGGATATGAAATGAAATACATAGTTTTACAAACCGAAAAAGAAGCTTTAAATTATTTAGAAAAGATAAAAGATGGTTTAGCTGATGATATTTATGAAAAAGCAAAAGACAGAATTTTATATCATTATAAAAACGATAAAACAATGACTGTTAAAATGATATATGATTTAATAACAGTGTTAAAAATTGAGAAGCAAGGAAATTATGAAGAAGCTTCTAAAAAAAATATGGAATTTGCAGTTGAAAATATGAATATTTGGTTAAGAGAAGAAGGAATTGTAAAATGAAGCCTTTGGCTTCTGTTTTTAAAAAAAGTTGGTGTTTTTTGATTACTTTTTTGAAATGTTCAGTTTAAAAATAATAAATTTAAGAGTTTATAGTTTGGGTATGTGAATAACTAATGTTTTTTGTTAAATTAAATTACTATTTTATCGGTATTAAAAGAACTTTTTAAAACAAAATTTTTATGTAGGTAATAAGTGAAGAAAGTGTAGGTAATAAGTGAAGAAAGTGTAGGTAATAAGTGAAATTTTGTCACTAAAATTAAAAATTTTGTGTTTATTGTTAAAAATTTTTAACAAAATAAATAAAAATATGATGTTTCTCACTTATTACCTACAGATTTCTATAAATTTGTTAATTTTTGTAGGTAATAAGTGAAAATAATATTGTTTTAAGTTCTTTTTATATAAACTACTTAGTATGATCAAATAAGGAAATTTATGCAAACATCGCTTTTTACGGATGAAGAATTAAATCAAAATGAAATTTTAGAAGAAAATTTTAATGATAATTTGGGCGAAGTAGTTGTATTTAAAGATGATGAAAAGTATAAATTTGAAAAAATATTAAAATCAAACTCTATAATTTATGGAAAAACCAATAAAAAAAGTCCTGTAAAAATTTACGCAAAAGATTTAAAAGTATTAAATTTTTTTTATAAACTATTAGAAGATGCTGTAAGACAAAGAAAAGAGCCACCAAAAGGAGCTGTAACTTTGCAATTTCCAATGGAAATTTATAGAATACTCGTAGATAATCAAAGAAATTGGAAGAGGGTTTTTATTTCAAGCATTAAAAGATTAGAAGAGGTAAAATTTGAATTAGAAAACTATTATAACCCTGAAAAGCAAGAAACTATTTCTTATCAATCCACAAGACTTTTAGCATTTCCAAAATTTTATTCTATAAATAAAGAAGAAAATAAAATAGAAAGTGAAGTCTTTGTTGAAGTAAAAGATGACTATGGTAAAGATATAGGTATTTCCGTTAAAGGAGCCGATGTTTTTCAAGCTACTTTTTCAGAAGAAATTGCAGTTTGTTGCTGGCAAAAAACAAATTATACTCATTTAAGCTTTAAAGTAATTAACACTTTACAAAACAAATTTTCTATTAAATTTTATGAAATATTAGTTTCAAAGCTTCAAATGAGTGCTAATTATATGGATGTTAATAATGAAATAACTCTTAGTAAAAAAGAACTTGCAATAGTATTTGATAGTGCTTTTGATCCAAACTATAATTTAAAACATTTTTTAGTAAATATTGTAAATTTTGATGACGTTATACTTCCTGAATTAAGACAACATTTGGATATAGAAAAATATGAGGTTTTTTCAACAAATTATAGCATTTGTTTTTATTTTAATAAAAAAACATTAGACAAATTTAGAACAAAAGAAATCACTCCATATAAGCTAGAGCTTGAGAAATTTTTAAATCTTTTAGAAAGTAAAGAGTATAGTTTTAGACAAAAAAATGGAGTAATAGATACTTCATCAACCCTTTATACTTTCAGTGCTGAAAAAATTAATGAAGCACTGGAAAATTTTCTTTTAGTTTTAAATAAAAATTATTGTCATACTGAGCTTTTAAAAACCCAAAAAGAAAAGAAAAAATTTGGTGGAGACGTGATAATGACACCAGATAAAGGTTTTGTATATAAAGATAAAGCAAATATGAAAGTTTCAAAAGCAAGGCAAGAGGGACTTTTAAAACATCTTTATAAAAATTATTATGTTGAAATTATGACAAATATTGAGCTAAATAAAATTAAACAAGCTTCCATAGAAAATAAAGAAGAAATTAAAAGTATATTTTCTCCATATATTGGAAAAATGATAAATTTGGGAGACCATAAACATATTGCAAAAGTAGAAAATATAAAAACAGATACTGATTTAAAACTAGAAATTATTTTCAGTATGTATAATAGAAATAACTTATACAAACCAGTTTCAACTTTTCTAAAAACTTTTGAGAATATACTATTTTTTACAGATTATCTTATAAAGAACGAGCATAAAGAATAAATATTATACAATTAATAAACAATTACTATATTGTTTTATTACTAGTAAAAAAATAATATATAAAAAGTTAATTTAAATAGGAAGAGATTAGAACAAACTAAATATGTACTAAAAAAGCAAAGAAACTCTACCAATAAATGATATTATAAATCCTTCGTACTAAATAATTTATTAATCTAATATAATAACAAAGATTTCGGCAGTCCTTAAACTATATTTAAGTATTTTTAGATACTATTTTCAACTAGAATAAAACTTTAATTTAATTTTAATATAAAACTACTAAGGTTTTTTATGAAAATTTTATTTTTCTTTTTTATGGTTACTTTTGCTTTTTCGAATAACTTAAACCAAATTTCTCAAACCCAAGCCAAGCAAGAAGAAGATAGACTAAAATTTATAGAAAGCCAAAAAGAAAGCTCAAATATTATTTTAACTCCTAAAAAAAATCAAATTTCAGCCATTATCCAAAACGAAAAACCATGCTTTATTATTAATGAAGTTTTATTAATCGGCAAGGATAGTAATAAATTTGAAAAATATCTAAAAAAATCTTTAAAAAATGTAAAATTTAAATATGGGAATTGTATAGGAAAAAAGAGTATAAATATTATTTATAATTCCTTTTATAATGAAATTTTAAAAGCTGGATTGATTACAACTGCTATAAATTTACCATCACAAAATTTAAAAAGTAAAACTCTAAAATTTGAAATAATACCAGGAAAAATAGACACTATTAATATAAATGATAAAAATTCCACTAAAAATAGAGCTTCAATTTTTACTTCATTTGGCATAAACAAAAAAGGCGATATATTAAATTTAAGAGATATTGAACAAGCCTTAGAAATTTTACAAAACGCTTCTAATGGTAATGTAAGCTTTGAACTACTTCCATCAAATAAAGAAAATTATAGTGATATAAATATAACAAAAGAAGAGAAGTTGCCACTTAATTTATCTTTATCATTTGATAATTTAGGAAGTAAAGCAACTGGAAAGTATCAAGGTAGCTTAAATTTAAATGCGCTTAATTTAATGGGATTTAATGAAATTTGGTATTCATCTTACTCTAAAAATATATTTAAAGCAGACAAACAAAGTGTAGAAAATGATACAAAAAGAGGAAAAACAGACAATATTTATTACGGTATAACAATCCCATACAAAAGATTTTCTTTAGATTTTAACGAGTATAGATACAATTATGATCAAGCAATTCCTGGAGCTTTTGGAGTTTATAAATATAGTGGAAAAAGCAAAAGAAGAAATTTAACGCTAAATTATCTTTATCACAGAGATCAAATTTCAAAAAACAGTCTATTTTTTAGACTTTGGGAAAAAGAAAATAAAAATTATATAGAAGACTATGAACTAGATAATCAAAGAAAAAAAACTGCTGGATACGAAATAGGTCTAAGCTCTCAAATTTTTATTGAAAATGGTCATGTAGTTTTTGGGACAACTTATAAAAAAGGCACAGGTGCAAGAGGTGCTTTAAAAGCACCAGAAGAAGACTATAATGAGGGAACAAATAGATTTGAGACAGTAACAATTGACTTTAATTTTAATAAATCATCTTTAAATGTGCCTTTAACTTATGATTTTAAATTTCACGGTATGTGGAATAATACACCTTTAACTATGCAAGAAAGACTAAATATAGGTGGATATTATACAGTGAGAGGATTTGATGGGGAAATGAGTTTAGTTGGCGATAGAGGGTATTATATAAGAAATACTTTGGAGTATAGTTATTTAAATTCTCATAAACTATACGCGGCTTTTGACTTTGGTAAAGTTAGTGGTAAAAGCTCAAAATATCTTACCAAAAATACTTTAGTTGGCTCTGGGGTTGGTTTAAAAGGAAACTTTAAAACAAAAGCACAATATGATCTTTTTTTAGGTTTTCCACTTAATAAGCCAGAATTTTTTAAAACAGATAAAACTGTTTTAAATTTTAATACTACATACAATTTTTAAGGACAAGCAATGAATTTCAAAAACCATCTCAACATAATTTTATCCTTAACACTTCTTTTTCCAAATCTATCTTTAGCTGAGATTTTAGCTGATACTAATGTCCCTAAATCTAACCAACCTACCATTTTAAAAACTCCAAATAATGCTATACAAGTTGATATCGTTAAACCAAATAATAAAGGAGTATCAATAAACGAATACTCTAAATTTAATACAACAGATAAAGGAACGATACTTAATAATTCAAGAAATGGAGCAGATACTATAACAGGAGGCTATATACATGCAAATCCAAGACTAAGCGAAGGCTCAGCCAAACTTATTGTAAATAAGATAAACTCAGATAAAAAAAGTAGCTTAAAAGGAAATATAGAAATAGCAGGAGATAAAGCTGATCTTATGATAGCAAATCCTAGTGGTATAGATATAGATGGAGTTCATTTTATAAACTCTAAATCAACTACACTAACATCAGCAGAGTTAAAATTTAAAGATGGAGCTTTAAATAATATAGATGTAAGACAAGGTGAGATATCTATAAGCAATAGAGGTTTAAAAGATGAAAGTAATTATTTAAATATTATTTCTAAAACTGCTAAGATAAGTGCTAATGTTTATGCCAATAATCTAAACATAATAACTGGAAAAAATAAACTAGATAAAGATTTAAATATATTATCAAGTAGTAGTGATGATACTAAAATATCAATTGATACTTCAAATTTAGGTGGAATGTATGCAAATAGAATAAAACTCATTGCTACAAATAAAGGTATTGGAGTAAATAATAATGCAAAAATAGTTGCAAATAATGATATATCTATAAACTTAAATGGAGATCTTATAAATAAAGCAGATATAGTATCTAATGATAATATAAATATAAAAGCTAAAGATATAGAAAATAATGGAAATAATGATAAAAAAGCCATAGTTAAATCACAAACCATAAATTTAAAAGCAGATAATTTAAACAATAAAAACTCTATCATACAAACTAACTCTAAACTAACCCTAAAATCAAATAATTTAATAAATAAAGACTCTATTATAGGAAAAGATGATTTAAATAAAAATACTCACAATAATATAAAAAACAGTAACAACAATAAAAACAACATCAATAACAGCCAAATAGTAGTAAAAAATACTATTTTAAATAAAAACTCTAAAATCCTATCTAATGAATTAAATCTTGAAATAAATAAAGATATAGATAACAAAAACTCAAATTTAAATATTTCAAGCATAAATAATAAACTAGATAATATAAAAAACAGTAATACAAACTTTATAGTAGAAAATGAAGTAAATTTAAACCTTAATAACTTTCTTCAAAACAGCTCTAAATTTAGCTCAAACAATAATTTATCCATAAAAGCAGATAGTGATATTATAAATAGCCATAACTCACAAATCTCATCATTTAAAAATTTAAACTTAATAGCTAGTAACACTATAAAAAACAGTAACTCTAAGCTAGTTTCTAATGGTGATGTAAATTTAAAATCAAATTATCTATACACAGATAAATTAATATCATCAAACAAAAACTTATTTATAGATTCTAAAAAAATAGATAATTTAGGCGATATAAAAGCAAACGATATAGCAATTAATTCAAATTTTTTAAACAATGAGTTAAGTATAATATCTTACAGCAATTTAGATATTAAAACAAACTTTTTAAATAATAAAAACTCTTTAGTTTATGCATTAAACAAAGCTATTATTAAATCAGATGAAATTATAAATAGTAGTGATGAAAAAAACAATAAAGGTATTCAAGCTAAAAATTTAAAAATAGATTCAACTACTTTAGATAACTCAAACGGAAATATTATTTCAAATGGGTTGTTAGATATAAAGATTAAAGATTCTTTAAATAATACCTTAGGCTATATAGGTGCTTATTTAGATCTTAATTTAAACTCATCACTTCTTAATAATAAAGATGGATTTATCATCTCAAATAAAAATTTATTTATAAATACTGATAAATACAGTAATCACGGAAATTTTCAAGCAGGAGAAAATTTATCTTTAATCACAAAAGATACTATAGATTATAATGGTGGTTTTTATGCAAATAAAGATATCTTTATAAAAACAACAGATGATTTTATAAATAATACAAAGCTTATATCAAACAATAACCTTACAATAAATGCAAACAATATAACAAATAAAGGCACTATTTACTCATTAAACGATATGAGTTTAAACTCATATTTAAATTTAAATAACTTTGGAGAAATAGCATCAAATAAAAATCTTTTTATAAACTCTAATTATTTAATGAATAATAAGGCAAATATCTATTCAAACAAAGCTTTAACTATCAATTCAAAAGATATTTTAAATATAGATAAATCGACTCTTTATAGTAAAGATGATATGATTTTAAATACAAATACTCTTATAAATAAAGATAGCTCAAATATAATAACCGATAAAAACCTAAATATCTTTTATACAAAAGATAAAATTTCAGATGGCAATATTTTAATTTTAAATGACGATAACTATAAAAATTATAAAAGCTCTAAAATAGATAATCTCTCATCTTTAATATATTCTAGAGGTGATATGAACATAAATGCTAAAGAGCTTAACAATAAATCACTTGATGCACTTAAAACAAATAAAAATCCTAAAATAAAAAAAGGAAGTATAAATTTAAGAGATAATAATCAAAAAATAATACCATTTGGAGTTGATATAGATAAATTAAAACAAGATATTATAGAAAACTATAAAATAAATAATAACTATAAAGAGCCCAGTAGCAAGTATGTAGAAAACGAACTTAAAAAAGAAATTATTAATAAAAATGAAAAACTATATATCTTAAGCTTACATAAAAATACAAAATCAAATGGTAGAAATATCTATAATGATATAAAATTTGATTTTATAAATAATCAAGCCATTATTACAACAAGTTATATAAGAGATAATGAAAAAACAAGAAAGATAGATTATACAATTAATAAGCAAACTATAAATGAAGATGATTTGGCTAAATTTAGACCATCTAGTATTATTTCAAATAAAAATATTAATTTTTTAACAAATAATTTATTAAATGATAAAAGCATAGTATTTGCAAACAAAGATATAAATTTAAAAGATACAAATTTAATTAATAAGGGTCTTAATTTAACTCATACAGTATCTTCAACTGCTGTTTATATATGGCAAGAAAAAAAGAAAAAAAGATGGTGGAAAAGAAGTAAATGGGTTGATGTAGGAGGAGTGGTAGGAGTTAACAATATATCTTATAAACAAACTGGCTACCCATCTATATTTGCAGCAAATGGTAAAATAACAGGCTCTTTAACTAAACTTAATAATGATAAACCAAACAACACAGATATAATAATAAATAAAACACCTAAATTTATGAAAGATGATAAAGATATATTTTATAAATCTTTATTAAAAAAAAATATATATTTAAATAACATCACAAATCCACATAAAAACAACTCTTTTATAATTAGCAATAACCCCCCTACTTTTAAAGATAACTTTATAAATCCTACTGATCAAAAATACTACTATTTAAATAACGGTTATATTTATGATGAAAATATTCCAAATAGTGATTATATGCATAATAAACTGACTTATATTTATGATTTTAGAAATAGTGCTTTAAAAAGTATTTTATTTAAAAATAACACTCCATTAAATGCTTCATCTTTAATTTATTCAGGTAGTGGAATTTCTCTTGATATAGATGGAAATTTAAATAACTACTCAAGCATTATAAGTAATAACTACATAAAGATAAATGCAAACAACATTACAAATAAATTTGCAGATATAAAGGCAAATAATGAATTAATTCTAAATGCAAACAATGATATTTTAAATCTATCTTCTTTAATTGAGGCAGGAAGTATCTATCTACAAGCAAATAATATATTTAATCAAACCTTATCAAATACAAACACCATAACTCGCTCTTATGGAAAAGAAAGCTTTACAAATATAGCAGATATTTCAACTATTACTTCAACCAAAGGCGATACAGTATTAAATGCAAAAGATAGTATCTATCTAAGAGGTTCAAACATAAACTCAAATAAAAATATAGCCCTACTTGCAAATAACAGTATCTTAAGTGAGACTGTAAAAGATAAAGGCTCATATGATTTTTCTATGAGTGGGGGATATTATAAAAGAGATTATGAATACAGCCTAGGATCAAATTTAAATGCAAAAGAAAATCTTTTATTAAAGGCAAATAAAGATATAACCTTAATAAGCTCAAATTTAAACTCCAATAAAGATATAGTAATAAATGCAAGAGATAATATAAATATTCTTTCATCAATAAACAGCGATTACAGTGAAACTAAATCAACCTCAAAAGGATTTATGTCTAAAAAAACAGAACTTATAAAATCTTTAGAACAAAACGTAAAAAGCTCAAATATAGATGGGGAAAATATTTATATCAATGCAAACAATGACATAAATTTACAAAGCGTAAATTTAATTGTAAATCAAAGTTCAAATAAAAAAGATTTAAACGATAATAAAGGCACTATATCTATCGTTTCAAATAACGGCAATATAAATATAGCTTCAGCTTCTTATACCACCTACTACGACACCCAAACCAATAAATCAAGCTTTGGAGGTCTTAGCAAAAGCTCATCCAAACTAAACGATACAACTATCTCTCAAAGCTCATCAAATCTATTTAGTGCAAATAGTATAAATTTAAAAGCAAACAATATAAATGTAATAGCTTCAAATCTAAAATCAACAAACATTGATATTCAAGCTAAGTTATTAAATTTAATCTCATCTAAAGAAACAAATTCTCATACTGAATTTAAAACCAAATCAGGAATTATTACGGCTACAATTGAAGATAAAGGAAGTATAAAAGAAATAGAAATTCCTTCAATCATTCAAGTAGATAATAAGTTTATTTTAAACGGTAAAGATATAACAAATAAACTTGATACTAAAACATATGATAAAATTTCAAATTCTTTAAACTCATTTGAGCTTAAAGAAAATGTATTAAAAGAATTAAGTTCAAACAAAACCTTAAATATAAAAGAGATAAATCAAATAAAAGCTACTCTAAACTCAAAAGAATGGAATGATAAAACAACAACTCTAAGTGGAATAGGAACACTTATAGTTACAGCAGTAGTTACTTATCTTACAGCTGGAGCCGGAAGTGCGCTTGCAGCAAGCCTTGGAACTACAGGGGCAAGTGCAGCTACAACAGCAGCTGTAACAAATGCCGTTATAGCAAATACTTCTATTCAAGCTAGTAATATGATATTATCAAACGGTAAAGTTAAATTTGATATTGACTCTTTAAGTAAATCAGCCTTAAGTGCAGGAATCGGTAGTATGGCAAGTTCATATATAAATAGCTCTACCTACTTAACAAATTCAAATTTAATAAGCTCAAATTATTTAGATATATCATATGCCGATATAGCAAATACTTTATCAAGCTCAGCCATACAAAGTGGAATTTACGGAACAAATTTTAAAGATAGCCTACTATCAAATATAAGTTCAAGCACAAGTAGTTATTTATTTAATAAAGCAGGAGATATAGGACTTATAACAAATAGCAAAGATGGAAGTTTAACTAAAACCGCACTTCATTCATTAATAGGTGGAAGTGTAAATGCTATTCAAGGAGAAAGCTTTTTAGATGGAGCATTAATATCAGGTATAAATGAAATGCTTTCTCCATTATCTAAAAACCTAAATAAAAATGAACAGATTCTAACTTCACAACTAACAGGAATTCTAACAGGAGCTTTAATAAACTCTGAAGCTGGAGCTAAACAAGGATATAATCTTACAACAAGTGCTGAAATGTATAATAGGCAGTTACATAAAGATGAGATTGAGTTTATAAATAATAAAGATAATATTAATAAATTCAAAGAATATTATAAAAAACAGACAAATAAATCTATTACAGATAAAGAAGCAATGGATTTACTTTTATTATCAGCTGAAATTTACAATGATGCTTTTAAGGCCAGTATGCATGATAAAAGTTTAAATAATGAAACAAATAAATTTAGTGAAGAACAAATTACAAGAGCGCAAGAATATTTGTGGATTAATGGCAAAAATTTAACACTTTTCGATAAAACAACTAATTCATATCAAAGAGCTTTTTATTCAACTCCTTATCAATATCTAAAAAATGATTATGATTTACCAAAAAAATATGTCTCAACAGACAAATATAATTTTGTAAAAAGAAAACATTACAATGAAAGATTTTTAATGAATAGCTTAAAGAAAAACGAAGTTGAAAATTTAGGCATTATTGCAAATGAAACAAATGGCTGGGTAAAAATGTCAAAAGAACAATCAAAGTATCATATGCATGGATATTTGGGTGATAAAAATGAAAAATATGTTAATAATGACGGTAGAGAAGTGGTTTTAAGACAAATGGATAATGGAGAATATATTATAATAAATGACTATAAAAATATAGGAACTTATAATTTTTCAAACCCTACACCATTTAAATATTCTTTTGATTTTTTGAGTGCTATAACTGGCGAAAGTGTGGAACATGCGGTGCAAGACATGTTGCCGTATTTTATTTATGGCAATACTCCTTATGATGACATAGGAAGACGAAAATGAAAAAACTAATAAAAATTTTTAAAATTTTATTTTTTACATTAGCTTTTATAGGTGCTATTTTGTTTATACGAGTAGTTGGGCTTTTGAGTAGGGGTTAGAAATTAGTATGAAAAAAATTTTTTATACAGCATTTGTAATTTTATGTGTATTATTGATAGTCTTTGCTATACATTTCACATATAATTGTATTGCTGATCAACATTTTAGAGAAATTTATCTTTTTTCAAGGTGGATTTAATGACTAAGTTTTTGTGGCTTTTATTAGATATATTTTGCTTTGCTTTTCAAGTTTTGATTTATTTATTTTTAATGATTTTGTTTTTAATTTTTTTAGGGTTTATGTATGGTGCGTATATATATTCACCTAAATATGATGACAATCAAGTCATATCAACAACAAAACCAATAAATTATACTATACCTAATAATGCTTATTGTTTTGGAAATGCTATATCAGATCCTAGAGTTTGGATATATGGAACAGCTGGGTTTGAAATTGCAAATGGTTATTTTTCTCCAGAGCCTGCAAATAATGGTTTTCAAGCAATTGGTGGATGGATTAGCAAAACAAAAGATAAAATAGAAAATAAATGAATTACATATTTGGCATAATAATTATCTGTGGAGGTATTGCAATATTTTTAGATCCAAATCCTGCAATAACACCTTTTGGTATACCAAAAGGCGATACCATACCATATGGGTTAAATATTCCAGTTGGTATTGTTGTTATAATTTTAGGGTTGATTTATATATATATTGAAATGAAAAAAATGAAATTTATTAATTTTCAATTGAATAAATTTGTTTATATTCTTTGCGGAATAGTTTTTATAATCAGTGGCTTGGAAATTTATACAACAAAGAAATTTACTTTTCACTACTATGAACCGCTATATTTGGGCAATTATTCTATTTTAGCTGGCTTAGTATTTATTATAACAGGCTTATTGTTGATAATCTACACGCCAAAACATTCAGATTTTATGCGTTGCAAAAAATGCCATAAAGTTTATAATTATGTTTATGTAAAAGATAAAGATAAAATTTGCCCAAAATGCGGTGGAGAGTTACAAGATTATAAAGAATTTGAAAAAGAAGAACAAGAAAAGAAAAACAAAGAATTTAAAAGAATTGATAAAATAGAAAGAGAATTGATTGAAAAATACAAAAAGAGTAAAAAATGAAATTTATCCTAAATTTATTACTATTTATAACTTTATTTTTTACTGACTCATTATTAGCATTTAATTCAACCATACAAAGTGGAATTTATGGAATAAATTTTAAAGATAGCTTACTATCAAATATAAGTTCAAGCACAAGTAGTTATTTATTTAATAAAGCTGGAGATATAGGAGTAGTAACAAATAGCAAAGAATATTATAAAAAACAGACAAATAAAGCTATTACAGATAAAGAAGCAATGGATTTACTTTTATTATCAGCAAAATAAGAGAAAATGGTTATCCTAGATTATCGACAAATGAATATAACATTCTTACAAGCATTGAAGCAGACAAAATTGAAATTTTTTTAAGTGATATTTTGGAAGAAATTTATAAGTAAAAAGTTGGGGGGAACTAGCCCACCCTCGAACTTCGATTTAATTGTATCATAAAAACTTTAATTTTAAATAAATAAAATAAAAAATTTTATTTTATTTTTTCTTTTTACTGGTAAAATTTAAAATAATGATTTTTTAAGAATTCTCCTAAATTTCTTAAATTTTACACCTAAGCTTAAATAAATTTACCCACTTTAAGC
>OGSY01000485.1_pt1 | contig 19567 bp, 33 predicted proteins | sample 1574281 | NCBI WGS metagenome assembly OGSY01 (sample SAMN03295855, study PRJEB24534) | human gut metagenome | isolation source: fecal sample 5 from infant 8 | host: Homo sapiens | place: USA: Pittsburgh, PA | collected 2014-07
GCCCTTAATAGAGTATTCTTTTCAATTAAATCCTGAACTATCTTAATAAAGTCTACAATACCAACTTTTTTAATCATTTTTTCAGTTCCTTTATCAAATCATTCATATATATTCTCCCCTGTTTACTAACATTTCGTTTAAGATATCTTTGACCATCAACGTGTCCATTTTTACCAACATCATGTCCATATTCTACATGTGGTGCGTACTCTTCAGTATAATAAAAAATACCTTTAAATCTTGTACTTGGAATAGCTTCTCTTAACCTACGGCTTTTAATCAAATCTCCGTTATCTCTCGGAGTTCCAGGAGGTCTTTTTGCTCTGTTAAATATTTCCACTAAACTCTTATTAGCAACACCATAAAACCTAGCCTTACTCTTTTTATAAAGAGCTTGTTCAAGTCTTTTATCGCCCTTTAACGAATATTTCATTTACCTACCCTTTCTATGATAAAAAATATCCATCTTCCGATGTCCTTGACTTCAATTACCTTATAAACCTCGTCTTCGATTTTCACCTTCTCCAAACTCTTGGCAAAGCTAATATCAAAGCCATTGCAAAACATTTTTCTTGAATTCTTGGTAACATCACGTCCGAAAATTTCAATATCATCTCTAGTCCAGTTAGTAATTCTACAAGGATAATAGTTTTCACTTACCTTATCCTCATACATCTTATTTTTTAATTCGTCTTGCCCATTTTGAATTTTGAAAATAGGGTACAGCCTTAAATACATCATAAAAAGCGAATCATCCTTTTACCCTTACTATCATCTTTAGAGTTCATATAAATATATGATCTAAACTCATCATCATATTCACTCAATACATCACTGACAAATGATGTGGAGATAGTATCCACACTCTCAGAATTAATACCTTCGTAGTTAATCCTTCTAACCATTTTCACAGTTGCATCGACTGCTATTGAATACAATAAACCACTTAATACACTATCGCCAACACGCAAACAAATTCGGTCAGCGATAGTAGTGATTAATTCTTTCAAATTGTCATCAGTAGCAACAACATTGTAAGGCTTAATTCTTGTTTGCACTCTCTCTAACAACTCTTTTAAATTGTCTTCTGTTATTGCTCCCATATGCTATCTACGCTCCTACAGTTGCTGGAGCAGGTTCTGTTATTTTAACCTTTACAATACCGTCCAATCTCTCAACATACATTAACATTCCACTCATTAATAATGTTTGAGTAGTAGCAGACGTATGATCCAAGAAATGAGTCATACCTATATAACCCAATCCAACACCATTTAAGCCGAACTCTCTAGCCATTTCTGAATTAGTAGCGTTGATATATGCTAATACAATGTTTTCAGGAACAGTAGCCCAAATTTCGCCTTCTGCAATATCAGTAGTAGAAATAATAGTTGTGTCCGTAAATGCATTGATAAAAGTCATACCAAATGCAGTTTGAGTAGTAATATTAGCGTTACCCAAATATTTTGCAATGTCCAATGGATTTGCAAATATAATGCATCTTTGTGAACCAAAATCTTCAAACAATGCTTGTAACTTACCCCAAGCACTAGCAACCGCACCTTGAAGTCCGTTTCCTAACGCTTTTTGAGTAGTAGATCCAGTTTTTAAAAGAGTAACAAAATCCTTTCTAATTTCTTTTTGTAGCTTTTGTACCAATGCATCATCAGTATTTGTCACCGCTTCATTAGATCCATACATTTGAACAGCTTCCGCAGTAGTTGCCTTTCTGTATTTCTTTAGTGTAATTTCTTTAGTAGTTTTTTCTTTTCTAGTAACTTTGGATAAAGGAATAGTCTCTCCTTCAGCTACATTTCCATCCGCCAAAGTAACATCGTACTTATCATAAATTCTAATAGTAGAACCATTTGTCAATGATATTCTTCTAGTAACCCCTAATAACTCCAACATTTTTCTTACATTTTCTTGAAATGTATTAGTAACATCAACCGTAATAGGGTATTTTAAATCTTGTTTTTTAATTAAATTTGCATCTGCCATTTTTAAATTCTCCTTTTTACATAAATAATTCTTCGTTTTCTTCAATCAAACGTTGACGTTCTTGCCTATCCTTCACTGATAAAATATCCTCTCTCGTTAAACCAGCAACAGATTTTTGCTTAGGAGTCTTTCCTTTTAGCTTTTCATTCACAGCCCTCTCCACAGCCGTTTTAAAAGCCTTAGAAAAACTATCCACACAAATCTTAGTGTCCTCTGCATTATCACCGATAAGCATAGCCACAACCTCATCAGGCAAATTTATATCTGTCTCTTTCAACATAGAGTTAGCTTCCTTTATCATGTCGTTTTTAGCCTCTTTAGTCTTGTATTCTTCTAACTCTTTTTGAAGTTGTTCCACCATATATTGGTTTTTTTGCTCTGCGTTCATCTTAGCGAGCTTTTTAGCTTCTTCTTGTGCTTTCTCGTTCTTAGCCTTTTCCTTAGCTAATCTGTCTTGAACAATCTTGTTAACCTCATCTTGTGTAAAAGTCTTTTCAGTTTCTTTTTCAGCATCAACATTCGTTTGATCCACTTCTGTTTCTGCCTCTTCATCTGCAAATAGTTGCAAATTCAAAGGTATTTTTCTTATGTCTTCCATTTTCTTCTCCTTTTTTACATGTAAGTTCATGAATTTATATATGTTCTAGCTTTAACCTCAGCTAGTTGAGTGCATTAAAAAATAGACAGTTTATAGACTTATCCAGGTCTTGTCTTCTTCCTAAAGAAGCGAAATTCCTTATATCTTTTCACGATTAACTCGTGTAGATATCAATGTTTGTATTCTATTTTCACACGATTAATTCACGATTAACCGAATAATTCTCCATTGCTAAGCATAATATTTTTTTGCTTTTTATAGATATCAAAGTAAGTTTCTTGTTTATCTCCATTTTGTGTACATTCTACATATATACCATCTAAAAGAGTTGTAGATATTAATATCTTATTGTTTTGTAGAGTCTTACAAGACCAAACGACAAATATATCTTCAATACTGATATCTTTCTTAAAATTTTCCTTGTAGTACTTTATTAACCATTCTTTGCACGCTTTTTGAAATTTATAACTATCCATTTATTTCCTCCTAATTTATTGCAATAAAAAAGCACATCTACCTTCTTACAGTTGTAATTAGTTAGTGTGCTATTAATTTTATGCTAAAAGATAACCTCTAGCTTTCTTGTATTTTTCAACTCTTTTAAAGTCTTTTTCTGTAAGACATTTCAACCTATTTAGATTCATATTATCTTCTAAATCCATTAGTTTTACTTTTCTTGCAATGCTGTTACTTTTTATATTTTTTACATAATCCATGTATGCTACATTTTCTGGATGCGTAAGTTTAATCAAAGCATCTTTTTGTTCAGAGTCAAGAAAGTAAAAATCATTAATTGTATATTTGTCAGAATCTTCTAATACATCATGTAACAGTGCAACTATCTTATATCGCCTGTCACTTATTTTCTTAGAAACTCTTAATGGGTGTAAAAAGTATGCGTGTCCACCTTTATCTTTTTGTCCTTTATGCGCATTCAACATAATAAAAAAGGCTCTAAGATAGTTGAGCATAGTATTCTTCCTTTGTTATATCTTCGGTATAAATAGATCCTAAATCAATTTTAGAATAGAAATCATTAAATACTTCCTTACCATCTTTTATGCAATAATACATGCCACCTTCACGTTTAACATACTTTTTATAGTCTGGACAATAATAATATACAGTTGGCGTTTTAAACTTCATAATCATTTAATCCTTTCTACATACTTTGGTATTGGAATTTTATTACTAATCTTTATCATTTTTTCAGTTAAGTCATCCCATTCTTTCTTATCCTTAATTTTATCTAAGACTCTTTGTTTCTCATATATTTCATGTAATCCGTGTTCTTTTACATAATAAGACTTATCAGTATGATACTGTAATTCAAATATTACCCCGTTGTTATCTTCGACTAAAGTATTAACTCCTTTATAAACAACATTTTGTTCAAAAGTGTTTTTTACTCTAACTATATTATACCCTTTATTCCTTAGTGTTCCAACAGTTTTGAAATAATTATTAGTAAAATCTTTCTCCTTACTAACAAAAGTATATCTTAATTTATCATTGATTCCTTTTGCTGCATCTTCCAAAGAAATTTCTTTTTCTTTTGAATCTGCGATTATCTTACGGGATAAGCTTTCTATGCTTTTAAACCTAAAATCTAAACCTACTAATTTTGATCTATTATCATGTTCTATTGATTTAAGTATAGATGTAATGTTTTTCTCATAAGGTTTCAATTTATTAATTTCATTTTCTGCTATCTCAGTTGATTCAAAATAATCGCCATACAGTTTTTCATACCTATCCACATAATCATCTGGTATAACCACGCTAAAACTACTACGGCAATTAACATGCATTGGCGGAAAGTTTATCCCGACCTCACGATCCTTTAGCTTAAATATCTCCCCGTCCAAATCCTTGCAAACATCACTAGTCTTTCTATCTATAACAGCTACATACTCATACTCATCATATAGCTTAGAATCATCAAACGTCTTCATCATAGCTTCATTATTGATTCTTGTACCTTCAGTTCGTACGATTCTCTTAATATCCGCTCTTGAACGATTAACAAACCTCTCAGACATTTGTTTTACAACTCTATTGAAACTGTCACCTCTTATAATAGACGTCTTAAAATCATTAGTTAAGTAACTAATAAGCTTACTTTTATTTTCCCAAATTCTATCACTATAATCTTTTTGTTGAGTCCATTTCTTATTAATTAATAGATCAGCACCTTCTTTATCAAAACTAAGCATAGATTTACCAAAACCCATACTATCAGCCATCTCATAATAAGTATCTCCGTATAAATCTACCAAATAATCATGTAATCTATCAACTTCTTTAGCACCAATTTCTAATTGCTGCAACTTTATAGACTCATTAAGTCCTTCTAGCCTTGTCAACTTATAAATAGACTTTCTTACATCAGTTAAGTGCTTGTATTGTGGGTATTTTTCAATAAAATCATCAAATCTTTCATATAATAATTTTCTGTCAACACTACTTAGTCTAGCTAAGAGTGATCTGTATTCAATAACATTATCCTTACCATACCTGGCAAAATATTCTGCAATTTCTTTGCCAAGCTTATGAGATTCTTCCTTGTAAAATTGAGTAAGTTTTTCGATTAACTTAGCCTCATCTTTTTCCAAATTATCCCATAACTCTTTTTGTCTTTTACTTGAGTATTCATTATACTGGTTTAGGTTCTTCATTTACTACCCTCATAAAACCATCAGAACCTTCAATGTCTTTTCTTTTATTTTCAATCTCATCTTTTGCATTATCCACAATGCTTAAAACATTGACTTGTGTTTCTTCCGATACAATACCACTTAAATTACGTGCTATTTCTGTTTCTTCTAATAAGTTAGATGGAACATTCCTAGTAAATTTATACCTAATCTTAACCCAATCATCACCATCCAAAGGACTACCAGGATAATCGGCAATTATCTTATATCTCCTGTTAAGACCAGCCGTAAATTTACGCTCTTTAGTTCTTGCTAAATTGTCCATAGCTTGAAGTTTGTATTTCAAAGAAACTCCAGTAGATTGTGCGAAATTCTCATCAGAAATATTAGCCACCATTGAAATTTGAAATATCAAACGCTCAAGCCTATCCAATAAGTTTTCTTGAGTGGTATCGCTGTTAGGTTTTGCTAAGAAATCAACAACAACCTTTTCAGAATTTTCTCCACTAACATTAATAATTCTGTAGTCTCTTAAATTCTTGATAACATCTTCATCTAACTTTTCACCTAATATTTTCATATACGCATCAGCATAATAGTCCACGTCATTAGCTTTTTCACTAATTGATTTATTAAAAGCGTTAATAAGACTCTCAACACTCTCAAAAATCCCCTTACGCTCTGCATTCTCAACATATTCAACAACTGGCACATCATTAAAATAATGTTCTTCTTCTGAAATAAACCTTATTCCATCATCCATGTACATAAAATGGGTAATCTTCTTATCATCAGAAAAAGTACCCTCAATCTTTCCGTCAACGTTCTTATAATACCTAACACAATACAAAACCTTTCTTCTTATGCTCTCATCAAACACCAAAAAAGCCTGCATAGGATTCAAATAAGTTAATCCGATTCTTCCGTTCTCATCATTAAAAATAAGTTCAAAACCATGACCATAAATACTACAAATCTTTGACAATTCAGCATTATTATCATCTTGATTATTGTAACTATCCAAAAAATCTAAATAATCATTAACCTTCTTGTTTTCATGTGTAGATTTTATCGGATTACCTATGAAATACCCGTTAAAAGTATCTACAATATACTTTGCGAAATTTACTGATAGTCGATTATCAGGCTTGAAGCTATCCTCCTTTTTAGGTTTAAAAGAAATAGGATACACAGTCTCATACATATTTTTTAACTTTTGATAGTGACCTATATTATTCTTATGTCTTTGAATAAATTTATCCAGCAATTCTGGAGTCATTCCAGAATCCTCAGAAATAGTAAACTCCTTATCTATTGAATCGTTAACTAAATTAATAGTCTCTGTAACATGTGTTGTCATTAAATTATCCCCCTAAACAATTGGACACTAACCTTATCAGATGCAGACTGTAAACTATATCGTAAAGCATCCATTAAATGGTTATTTTTATCTTCTGGAATATTAGTAAATTTCCCCATAACCTTATCAAATTTATATGAGTAACTATAAAACTCTTCTTTGCAGTTAACTAGAGATGTATCACAAATAATTTTCAAACTTTGTAACTTATCAATTCCCTGATTAATACTGCTCTTGCCTTTCCTAGACTTATTTATTCGAAGACCGTAATCATTATTCAGTTCAGAAATCAATCTGTCCTCGGCACAGTCCGCAATAATAAGAGATTTGGAATACCCTTTAGATTTTATCATTCTAGCAATTTCATTAGTATGCATACCAGTTTCGTAATGCTCATCAATCAGATACAAAATCCCATTTTCACTATCAAGCCAAGAAACCACAAGAGCAGTTGGATCATGAGTAAAACCAAAATCCAACCCTACTATTAGCTCGTAATTTTGTTTCGCTAGAAAATCCTTATCTAACGGTCTATACTCTACATTCTCAAAAACAAGTCCTTCAGATACTCCCCATTCTCCATCACACACAATCTTTGCACGTCTAGGATTAGTTTTATATAGTTTTTCATATCTTTTTATAGTTTGATCATCTAACCACTCATTAAGCTTGTATGTAGTAGTTAAAGTAAATACATCATCATCTTTAGCATCAAAAAATTCGCTTTTTAACCAATGATTTTCGCTCCAAGGATTAAAAGTAAGTATAACCTGCCTGTATGCATTTTTGTCTTCTAAAATGCCCCTCATACCTTCTACAACGGTATCCAATTTATCCCTACTCTCTAACTCATAAGCTTCCTCTAACCATAAATGCGTAATAGATCCTTTTTCTAATTGAATTGAAGTCATTTTCAAAGCATCATCAAAACCACGAAATAGTATTTTCTGACCCGTCGGTATATAGGTTGCCTCCATTGGACTAACCGTAAATTGCCATAAATTTTGAACACCAAGCCTATTCGTAGCACTCTTTAAACCTACAAACACGCTATCTCTCAAAGTATTTTGATACCTTCTAGCCGCAATAACATTCATCCAAGGATACTTCATCATCTTATAAATAATTTCTATTTGTGTAGTAACGGATTTCTTACTACCCCTACTACCTTTGACCACTTTATAAAACTTCTTACAATTCCAAAACCCGTTATATCCTTGACCAATCAAATTTGAAACACGAATAGCACCCAAAACTAATCAGTTCCTTGAATATCATCGATAAAAGTAGGTAAATTAATATCGACCTCTTGTTTTTCAATCCAAGAACCATATCTCTTACCTAATAATTCAGCCGCTTTTATCCTATCTTTGGCAGATATCTTGATTTCCTGTTTTTCTTGCTCGAAGTTTCCGACATTTACAAGGACCTCTTCCTTTTCTTCACCTCTCACTATTCTAGTCAAAAATTGTAATATCTCAGTTTGGTCTGCTATTGTTTCAGACTCAAGTTTCTTCATTCTCTCTTCCATGTAAGATATTACACTAGGTTTTTCTAGGATTTTACAAGCGTCAGATTTAGCATAATTATCACTATAACCTGCATTTATTGCCGATTGATACACGTTGCCAGTCTTGATGTACTCATCAGCAAACTTCTTCTGTTTAATTGTCAATTTCTTCAAAGTACATCACCTCGCTTTCCAAATAAAAAGGACTATCCATAACTGGATAATCCCAAATCAAATTAGTATTAACTCCAATAAAAAAGTCGATACGCTGGTATCGGCTTTCTTATATATAAAATTTAAATCGGAGTGAATATGAAACTAAACAAAAAATTATTTTTGCTCAATTCTTTTCAATATCACTATATCATAATTCATACTGTAATTTACTGTAATTTACTGTACACTTTATAAATCTTTTATTAAATTTAACGCTTTGCCATGCATTTTGTATATCATCTCTACACTTCGATGCATAATCTTAGCAATATCCTGCCACTTCAAACATTGAATGTATCTCAGATTCAATAAAATTTCGTATTCTCCATCCACGTCGCTAATCTTTTTCTTATAATCTTCTCTCAGATTGATTAACTCACTAATATTTCTATTAATTTTACTTTCCAAATCCACAATCTTTTCAATCAAATCATTGTCATTTCTTACACTTGATTGCACCTTTTCTCCAAAAGCAGAAGGTGATCTAATCGAATACTTCAAAGAGTTAAGTTTTTCTAACTCCTTGATATCCGCACTAATCCTTAAATCTAATAAATAGATTCTTTGCAGCTCTTTTTTAGTCATCGGTTATAAGTCTTCCTCTTTGACAAAAGTTCCATCAATTGTCTTTCCTTTTCTTTTAGAAATCTTCTCATAAGCCATTTCCAAACACTCTACGCAGTCAATACCCAGTTGATTACATAATACAATCAGCGTTACAAAAATATCTCCCATTTCATCCTTCATATTTTTTGCTGCATGTTTAGGAAGTCTTTTAGCCCTTTCCTCACAATATTTCTTATAATTTATTAAGTTATGCATTTCCCATTTAAACTCAAAAACTTCTTCAATAAATTTCATAAATTGTTTTTCAGCGTTTTCTTCGTGCAACAAATCTTTATCATCTGCCCATTCTTCTACATTTTTTCTTAATTCTTCAAAATTCATCTTATTTCTCCTCCACAATTTTAAATAAATCTTTCTTTGCTTCTTCTGCTTCTTCATCATTCATAAATTCAAACTCATAAGCTTTATATGTTGTGCCATCTACCAATTCAAGCGTGATTACTGAATTTGAGTATACTCTTTTTATGTCGGTGTAATTAATTGCTTTCATCTTCCACCTCTACTAATTCAAAATCACTTAAATCTGTATCAAATTTTTCTTTTATTTCTTCTATTTCTTTTTCTGTGTATTCTGTTTTCGCCTCTTTAAACCTGATTGAAGTTAAGCCATAAATTTTAAAATCCTTATCAAAATATAAAAAATTAAAATCACCTCTTCTCATCCACTTATGCTTTAAATAATACTTCTTCTCTTCTTCTCTATCCTCTGAAGGCGTATTTGCGTATTCAAAACACACTTTATATAATTCATCAACATCATATCCATACAAATAACAAGAATGTCCGTCTGATATAGTGCTAATCGCATATTGACAATTTGCCCAAATCTTAACTAGAACTTGATTATTAACGGATATAGTAATTAAATCATAATTCGATTTTACGTTAGAAAACGAATTTTTGTAGTATTCTATAGTAAATCCTAATTTCTCAACTTTTTCAATAAATTCTTTAGTCTTTATCATCTTATCTCCTTAAAATCATATTCACTATCGTACAAATTCAAAAATAGTTTCTTTTTCAGCTTATATACACCAGTCATCATGCCCTTAACATCTTCAACGATTTTTTTATCGTCCTTGTCGATATACATAAAATCTGCAACATACTCAATCTTTCTATGTGTATTTCCTTGTTTATCCTTGAATTTTTGTTGAAGTAGGAATCTAGGTTGTAATTCTAGATTCCTTATTTCTTTTGCTTTTTCAAGAAGTTTCAACTCACGATATCTTTCTGATTCTCGTATACTGTCAAATTCAATTCCATCAACTACGGTCTTTTTTGCATTATACTTGCTATATCTTCCCATTATTCTCCCTCATCTTTTTAAACTCCTCTTGCATTTTAGCAAAGCTATTAAATTGATTATTCTGCTTAACTTCTTCTTGCTTTGGTCTGTAATACGTCTCTTTTTTCTTAAAATTATTATTTCTAGGCTTATCTGTTCCTGCTTTTTTCTTCTTCAAAATCCCATTTATATATGCCAAAGTCCTTATATTATTTTGTTCTGCAATCTGTATCGCTTCTTTTACCCACGGAAAACTATACGCATTCATATAATCGCTTAACACCTTAGCAGAATACGGACTTATTAAACCAAAACCACAATCTTGATACAACTTTATTAGCTCCGCCAACTTTGGATCATCCAAATTCAATTCTGATTGACCAACACAGTTATTATTATTTACATTATTGTAATTATTTATATTATTGTTTGTGTCATTCAGTGGCTTTTCTGTGGCTTTTTGCTGGTCATTCAGTGGCTTTTCTGTGGCTCTTTTATCTAAATCTTCATTCTGATAAACGTTGTAATTTACAATTTTATACGTTGTTTTTTGGTGGTCAGTTTTAAACTCAATCATATTCTCGTCTTTTAACAAATTTAAAAACTTTTTTGTTTTTCCTCTACTCCAACCCCAGCGTTCAGATAGTTTTCTAAGGGACGTTATTTTTTCGCCCCTTTTTATTTCAACCATGCTTCCATTAAAAATGATTTTCTTGTTCTCATGATTAGCCAACATTATTAAATCAATCCAAGCAGCTCCGCGATTAAAAGGTTTGTCATTCCATATTATGTTGTCTTGTATCTTCCTATGAATACTAATCCAACCATAAGCCATTTACATCACCTAAAACGGCAAATCACTATCAAATGATTCTTGTCCGCTCATACCCAAATCGGCTGGATTGCTATATCCTTGATTAGTATTTGTGCTACTTCTGCTATTTGACTCAATAAAATCAAAACTATCTACAACAACATCTGTCGTATAAACTCTTTGTCCTTGTTGGTTTTCATAAGATCCAGTTTGAATGTGACCTGTAATCGCAATTCTATTTCCCTTGTGGAAATAATTACCTATATTCTCCGCCGTTTTCCCCCAAGCCACACAACTAATAAAATCAGCCGTCGGATATCCGTTATTTTCTGCCTCTTGTCTTTTCTCTTTACTTAGCTTTCTATTTACCGCTACCACAAACCTCGCATTTGCCATTTGTGTATTCGCCGTATATCTCAATTCTGGGTCTCTTGTCAATCTGCCTAAAATAAATACACAATTAGCCATAAATTTCCCCCTTATTTTTTAATCTTGTTTTATATTTTGATATTAAAGATTTGTCACACCCTATTTGTTTTGCTATATCCACGTTTTTAGTTCCTTTTAAAATTTCGTTTTTTAACCATTTTTCTTCTATTTGATAAGTTGTTACAAAGTCTTTTTTTATTCCATATTCTTCAATCTTTCTATCAACAGGATCTCTACTTATTCCAAATATATTCCCTATGTCTTTAGGTGTTTTATTTTTCACCAAATATAAATATTCTAAGCTTTTTTTATCTATATTAAAGGAGTTTTTTAATCCGATTTCTATAGCATGATTAACATTATCTATTTGTCTACACCATTCTAAATTTTCAAAATAATTATTTTCCGGATTTCCATCTTTATGATTTACAACATTGTAATTATATGGATTCGCAACAAAATGTTTGGCTACTAATCTATGAATTTTTATCGACTGTCTTTTTTTGTTTTTTACTAACTCAACTTTTTTGTATCCAGTTGATGCATAAGTTTGAGTTAAGAGTTTTGTGTCTTGATAATATCCGCCATTTCCATTTTCCCTAAAACGTCTTAGACTTAATACCCTTCCATAGTTACTAATTAAGTAAAGGCCTTCGTAACCTTCTATATCTTTCCATTCTTCCATCAAACTTACACTGTTCATCTGCTCCTCCTAACATACCTCTACTGGTACCCCTAGTTTCTTTTCTATACTATCTCTTATCAATTTCTCATCGCTATTACCATCGCTTAGGTGTAATATATATACTTTCTTCAATTTTTTGCTCATTCTGACACTATCTAGCGCTTCCAGAACAGTCTCCAAACTCATATGATTTTTAACTATGCGATTTCTTAAACTCACATTGATTCCGTTTTCGTCTACACGCTCATCTATTAGCTTTTTAACGTAGTTGCATTCAATCATTAGCACATTTATATCACTTGGTATTTTATACGCCATAAACGCCGTGTCAGTTACAAATAACAAGCTTTCTTTTGTCTTTATATCTTCGATGTAATACATCACAGGTTCTTTTGCATCGTGTATTGTTCTTAACGGCTGTATCAAAATGTTATTTATATAAGTTGTCTTATATTTTGTCTCAGCCCAATTTCTAAATATCTTTAGTCTGTGTCCACTAACTTCCAATGCTTCTGCCGTTCCTTTTGTCATATAACAGTCAACTCCTGATTTCATCAAATCCTTAACGGATTTTGCGTGATCTATATGCTCATGCGTTACTAAACAAAAATCTATAGCAGATACTCTATAATTCAACGCTTTTTGTATCTTCTTAAAAGGTAATCCGCATTCAAGTAATATCCTTGTATCATTTATATCGACCAGGTAGCAGTTTCCACTACTACCCGACCCAATGGTTTTAACATCAATCATTTCACGCTCCTAAAATGGTGCTTGATTATTGTTTGTTTCTTCAATCTCAGCTTCGATTATTTCTCCAGTTTCTTTATCTACACTTTCAGGAATTTCTTCTATTTCAACTACTTCCTTGTTTGCAAATTCTTTCTTTTCTTCTTCCAGTTCTCTGTCTGTATCTTCAACTGATTTATTCATAAATTCTGCAATCTTATCGCTATCATCACTCGTAGATACATAAAATTTACAAGCACGATTAATAACAGTTTTTATCGCCATTTGGTCAGGGAAGTTTTTATGTGCTCCGCTATTTCCTTTCATGCTTCCTTGATTCCAAGCGTTATGAATTTGATTGATATCCATATACTCAGTGTGCAAAATCTCATTATCTCCAAGTATCAAAGCAAACGCCCCAATCAGATTTTTACTATCTCGATTAAGACCTGGACAAAACTCCAATATTTTTTGCTTTCCAGTGAGAATATCAAATCCCAACTCAAACTTGTCATCTTTGTACACCGCATATCCTTTAACATCTTTTACACCTTTAATTCTCTTAGTTAAAGCTATTGTTCCAAGATAACTCCTACTCATCATCAATTTGTTTCCGTAAGCTATAAAATAACATTGATCCTTGCTTGGATTAAGTCCTTGTGTCGCCATATCAAGTAAACTATTTGCAATACTTTCTTGTGTACAAACTTGTAAAACTGGCTTTTTATCTCGTGTTTGTGTCTCCTGTAATACCAAATATGCACTCTTTAATGCGTTACTAACGCTGTAGTTATTTGGAAGTTCTATGCTTCCTTTGTTTTGCATTTCCGCAATTCTATTTTGTACGCTGTCTACAATTGTTTTTTCTTGTTTTGCTAATTCGTTCATTTTTATTCTCCTTTTACAACTAATTCTTTATCATCTGATACAAACAACTTCACGATTTGTCCGTCTGTATCTATTATTTTGTTTACACTTTCAGCATTATCTACAAAAATCGGAACACTTGCATCTAATTTCTTTGATATTGTGTTTATAATGTCCAATCCTGCGTTGATTTTTCCTGCATTATTTACATCTGAATAAGGCACGCCGTTTACTGTTGCTTCGCACGTCTCAACAATTCCACCATTTACTTGTGTATCAAATAGTTTGAATTTCACGTCTTTAAACATTTCATTGATTTTGTCTTGCACTAAGTCTGTGTAAATCTTGATGTATTCTTCTGTCAGATACACAATTCTTTGATTATTTTCATATTCTTTTGCCAAATCTTTTTCCGTTTTTTCGTACATCTTAACCTTTTTGTCGATTTCTGCATTGAGATCCTTTTTCGCAAGTTTTTGTATCATCTGTTCAAGGTCTCTTTTGTAGCTTTCTTTCAAATCTTTTAGTCTTGAATTATCAACACTTGCAATAGATTTCAATTCTTCTTTTATTTTTTCAATCGCTTTTTCGTGTTCCTTGTAATCATCTGGAAGTTGTTTGATTTCAGGTGCTTTTCTAGTTTCTGTAAACTCTCCCAATAAATCTAACTGTTGTCTATCACCTAATATTGTGGCGTTTATCTTATCAAATTCTTTTTTTATCCTTGTTATGTCGTCTTCAGCCGCGTTGATATTTATTTTTATGCTATTAGCCTGTCTTTCTATTTCTGCTAATTTTTCAGCCTTATTTTTATTGAAATTAGCTATAATTTCACTTTTTTTATCCTCGTCAAACTCTTTTCCACACACAGGACAATTTAACGATTCATTAAATTCTTTGCTGTTTTCCTCTACCCATCTATTTCTTGATGCGTTCAAGTTTTCATTGTTTTTATCTATTGATTGTTGATATATAGCTATGTTTTGTTCTTTGAATTTCTTTTCTTCTTCATTGTTTTCGATTTCTTTTTCTAGTCTTTCTTTTGTATCGTAGAAAGCTTGTCTCTTCTTTTCATATTCTGCGTTTACGCCTGCAACTTGTTGATTGTTGAAATTATCAACCCCAGCTTTTATGTCACGCATTTTGTCGATGTGTTCTTGTATCTCTGAGTTCTTTTTCGTTATTACTTCAACGCTATCATTTGAATTTGATAGTGTATCGTCTATTTCTTTGATTTTTTCTTCTGTTTCTTTTTTAATCACTTCAAGCGATTCAAAATCTATGTCTGACTTGCTTTTTATCAGCTCATCAATTCTTACTGGAATATCTTCTAAATCGTTGTTGATTTTCTTCATACTTGATTTTGCCATCGCTTTCAATTCATCTATCGTGTAGTTATCCAAATCAAGCTCTTTTAAGTCTTTGTTTGCTTTTAAAATCTCATCTTTATCAACATCATCAATCAGTGATAAAAGCATTGTTCTACGCTCTTTTTTATCTAAAATTGCGTTGAAATAAATTGGATTTGATAGTAAATTGAACGATTTTTCATCAATCAGGCTGCCCACTCTTGCGTTGTAATCTGATTTTTTAATTGGTACAGAATTTATATAATAATCAGTCGTGTTTCCTGTGAATGTTTCTTGTGTACTGCCTCTTTTCTTGCTCCAGATTTCTTTATACACTTTCATCAACTCAATTTGTTGTCCGTCTGCTTCTATAATTCCAGTAACTTTACACTCGATGTTGTGAATAACGTCTCCGTTTTCGTTTATTGGCTTGATATTAAAATCTTTTCTATTACTGCTATCCTTGTCCCATAAAAGCCAACTATACGCATCAAATACAGTTGTTTTTCCTGTTCCATTCTTTCCGCTTATATGTGTTGTCTTGGCAAAATCAATCACCAAATCTTTAATACCTTTAAAGTTTTCTATTTTCAATTCAATTAATTTTATTTTCATATTTTGTCCTTTCGTGATATAATCACAGTGAAATATTTATTTCTAAACGGCTGTGTTTGTAGTGGGACACAGTCGATTTTTTCTTTTATAACTCTTTTATATCAGTACCTCTGTAATAGCATTTACATTCATTTTCTATTCCGAATTCAGTTGCTATTTTTTCATCGAAAAACTTACCAAAATTTGTTATCACAACATGCTTAAAAAAGTTTTCAAACTCATCTGATAAGCACTCCATAGAATCTTTGTACACATCTTTCATATAGTCATCCGCTATTTCAAAATCAATAGTCAATCTAAATTTCATCGCTTTACTCCTCTACATTTCATCTATTTCTTTAGCTAAATTAATAGCTATATTAAAACTGTTTTTGTTTCTCAATCTTTGCCAGCAGCTATTATTTCTCGACCACTTGAAGCCTTTTCTTTTTAGCATCGTTCTCACGTCTTCATCAGGCTTATATCCAACATGTATCTCTACTCTGTTTGTTTCGTCATTTGAAATTACTGTGCAATTGTCAAACTCTATTTCTTCGTACTCCATTTCGTCTAATTCTTTTAGTTGTTCCAGTCTTTTTTCCGTCGACTTAATCATTGAATTTAAGTTACTCAATATATAACTTGGTGCAGGTTTTTTATTAAAGCTATAGTCTTCATCAATTCTTTTGTTGATTTCTTTTGCTTTCTCATCGCTTAAATCTTCAAAACCTAACATTGTTTTGTGTTTTCTGTAATACTTATTCATATCTTTGTACCTTTGCTGTCTTGCTTTTAATTTTGATATCTTATCTTCTAAAAGCTCGATTGCTTGTGGATTATCGCTGCTAATCTTTGTATTCTTTTCAGCTGCCTTTATTTTTTCATCATAATATTCCGCTTGTTCTTGCTTTTCTACACTCTTTTTAATATTTGCATCAATCTTGTCTCTGTCTTGCCTTGATCTCTTTTCTGAGTGATGCCCTATCAGAATTGGTTGACCTAGTGGAATACTATCTTGTATTTTTCTTGCATCGCTAAAAGCTTCTACGCTTTCCGCTCTCATCTTATCCGCTTTTTCTCTTAATCTTTCAATTCTCAATTCTTTTCTTTCGAAATAATCATTTCTACCTATTGCCATTTTTCACTCCTCTTTTCGCCATCTTTTTAAACAATTCTGATTTGTTCATAATCTTCTCATCTCTCTTATCCGATACATCCAAAGTCGCATTACTCGCTTGCTTAACTAAATATCGTCTCTCTTTATAATCTTTTCTCATTTAAAGCATTCTCGAAGTTATTACTAAAACATTCAACAACACGAAAAACTTCAAAATCATGATACACATACCGCAAACAAGTCTCACATCATCAAGCCTATCCGCTTTTTCAATTCTTTTACATTTGCAAGTATGCTTTACTTCCTTTTTTTCTTCTCTTTACGGTCTTTTAAAATTAAAATAACTTTTATCATCAAAATCCGATACTCTCTTTTCCATAACCTAACTCCCTTCTTACCTCTTCTCTTCTTTTTTCTGCCCTATCTTCCATAAACTTAATAGCAATTAGTTTGCTAACCTCTTTAATAGCTTGTTCATTCAAATTTATGTCATTTATTACTATTTCCTTGTTCATACCTACGCTCCCAAAAACTTATTAACAAAATATATCTGCCCCTTGCCAGTAACCTTAGTAGTTGTCGTCGTGATATTTGATCCATTACTATCAACATAAGAGCCTTTTTTTAATTCAAACAACCCTTGTTCAACATACTGTTGCAACGGTTGATTCTTTCTTTCGCCACTCTTGCACAAATATCCACTACTACGCATCCAAGCAAACAAATTATTTTGACCAATCTTCTTATCAATCTCACCACGTCTGATAGCCTCTTGACTAATCAACTTAGCCAACTCACCGACCAAACACGACTTATTACTACTAGATACAGTATCCGCAAATAATACCTTTGGCTTGTCCCTCTCAATCTGTGCCTCTGCCAACGCTCTTTTTGCCTTTTCTTCTTTTAGATTAGTAGCAAGTCTTATGAGGTAGTCCGGATCACTCAAAGTCTTTTCTATGACATCACTACTCATATACGCCCCGTGCTTACGGATTGTTGGTATAACTTCATGAGTAATCCATCTCTTAAACTTTTTCGCTTCCTTTTTTCTACTTGCTAAAATCAAATTGTATAATCCATATTCACTTACAATATTTGTCATTCCTTGACGACCTAAGTTGAACTTAGTGCGTTCGTCTTCGTCTAACCTTCCAACAACTACAGTTGGATTTGATAACTCTAATGCATTACAAACATCAATAGCCACAAACCATGGTTCATTGTTTTTGGTAACTGTTCTTATCTCTCCAAATTCATTATTCTTAAAAATTTGTAAATCATTCATAATAAATCTCCTTCCTTCGTTACGCTTAAAGCGTATTTTTATTGTAAAAAAATAATATCTTTATATTCTACCGAATAGACATCTTCTATTTTTTTAATTTGTTCTACATTGGGAAATGTTATTCCTTTTTCCCAACTTCTTAAAGTTACATCCGAAACTCCTAAAGCATTAGCCGCATCTTTTTGACTAAATCCTTTATTAACTCTCGCTGCTTTCAACGTAATTTTAAAGTCATTTTCCATACCCTCACCCCTTTCTTTATCTGTGCTATAATCACCGTAAAGGAGGTGATTATATTATGAAAAACGTCTATGCTTGTTTACTTGGTAATTGGGTTAATCTATCTACTGATGATACTGCCACTATAGGAGAAGATCACGTTTCTGCAAATCAATGGTACGAAGAAAATGCAGGAATATATTCTCCATCAGTAAAAGAACCGAATACATTCTATCAGTTAGATTACGTCCATATCCAATTTAAAGGAAAAGACTATCGTATCAACCCTATATTCATTCAAATTGTTGAAGAATAAAACTAAAATCTTATTCTTTCAAGAATGATCTTCTTATCTAAGTCGTCCAATTTAGTTTGGGCGGCTTTTTCTCTCTCACGAAATTCAACACATCTATTAATCTCATTCCATTCTCTATTTGTGAATTTACTCCTAAATTCCAAAAATTCAATTAAATCTGTTTTTTTCATACACTCACCTCCCTATTCATATAACTTCCACCAATCAACATCAAACAATTTCGCAATCCTTTTCGCTACACTGACTGGAAGTTCGCCATCTTCTAACTCATATTTACTAATTGTTCTTTGATTCTTTCCAACAAGTTTTCCCAAATCGGATTGACTCAATCCATTTTCTTTTCTTAATCTAATTAATAAATTCAACATGTTGTATATCTATCTCCTTTTTATGTGAATTTACCACTATATATGGTATAATAATAAGTAAAGGAGGTGAATAAATTATGAGCAACATGTTAGCATATAATAAGAATGCTGCGTTAAACTTAGCGAAGGAATTAGCTCCCATAGCTATTCAGAACGGACTTGCTAATGGTGCTACTTCAGAAGAAGAATATGCAAAGAAGGTAGCAACCTTTATTAAAGTTTTAGCTACAGAGTTAAGCACTGGAGATATAGAAGAAAACGGACAAAATGTTCATCTATATTAAATTTCAATATTTATATGAATCTGAGTACAATGGTCATTGTACTCTTTTTCAATAATCTCAACCAAGCTAAAACATGTTTTTAATCGTTCTAGATCGAATTGAGTTAGTTGCTCTTTTAAATCAAATTTGACAATAATTTCTTTATCCATCTTCTCACCCCCATTCCTACCTAACCAGTTTCAAAGCTATCAAAATCAAATCCACGATTATAATAGCTACCAGTACGTATTTTATTGCCTTATACCTATTTC
>OGSY01000501.1_pt1 | contig 18957 bp, 15 predicted proteins | sample 1574281 | NCBI WGS metagenome assembly OGSY01 (sample SAMN03295855, study PRJEB24534) | human gut metagenome | isolation source: fecal sample 5 from infant 8 | host: Homo sapiens | place: USA: Pittsburgh, PA | collected 2014-07
GGTGTCTACAGAGTAGACAACTTCATAATCAGGACATTGGTTGATATTTAGTCTAAACATTTCACGAGATACGAATTGATCATCTACAATCATTATTTTATAGGTCATAGTTTACTCCTTTTGGCCAGGACAGGATTAAAGTGAAATTTGAATCCAAATTAATTTCCATTTTGCCACCACAATTTTCGATACTTTGGCGGATATTTTTTAAACCGCCTTTTTCTATTATTGGTTTTTTGACGAATATGCCGTCGTTTGTAATCTTACAATGTATATTTATTTTATCTTCGTTAAGCTCAATCCATATATTTTTAGATTTACCATGGCGAATAGCATTATTGAGCGCTTCATGGACTATTTTAACTAAGAGTTGTAAATCGCCTTCTTCGGTTGGGATTTTGCCTTTGACATCGACCGAAACTCCTATATCTTTGGCTGTTGAAATGAGTTTATCAAACTTCGCCTCATTATTAGAAGAATCTACATCATCATTTACATTGTCACTATTACCCTCAAACATCAATAGGCTTTCCTTCCACAAATTAATTAGCTTATCTCTATCTTTTTTAGTTTTATCTTCCATATCTAAGTAGCGTTTAAAATATATTAGACACTGACCAATTTTATCGTGAATTTTGATTTTTGCTTGCAAAATTTCTTTGTTTCTAGTATATTCTGCAACATTTTTTTGATATTCTTTTAGACTTGCGTTTATTTTTTCAATTTGCCTATTTTTTTCTTCAATTTCTTGATATAAAGCCCACTCAAGAGTGATTTTATAAGCTAAGGTTTCTCTGACTTTTTTGTGGTCAACGATTTTTATCTGCCAAATATCTCCCATGGTCTTTATAATAAGAGGGTTTCTTTCCAAAATTTCCGCATCTTTTTTTATATTGTTATTTCGTATATCTTCAGCACAGGCAATGTCATTTGCAAGCATATTGCCAAAAACAGCGTAACTTATATCCTGCATCATTCTATTTACTAAAAGGGGAGTACCATCATATTTTGAAAAACAAATACCATCGGGAAGGTTGTCCATACTATCCTTAATAGAATTATTTCCGATTATTGTTTTGCTTCTTTCCATGAATTTCTTTGCGAATATTATTTCTATGCTTAGAATAATTAGATAGTAGACCAATAATATGTATACTGGAATATTTACAAGAAATTTTGCCATGTAAATTCTGCCCGTACCAAGCTCTGCTAAAATCTGTAATGGAATCAAGCTTAATAAAAATAGTATCAGACTATAAATAAAATATTTGCTAGAAATCTTAGTATTTGTGGATTCTACTACCATGATGATATTAATAGTTAAGAGGATTGCATTAAAAACAAATAATAAGGCAAGCTTATAGATGTTTAGATTTCCTAATATCATAGTTTGCTCCTTTCAAGAGAGATTACAAGCTTAATTTCATCTTTCGTAATATTTTCACTAATTAAAATCCCATTTTGTTGATAGTTATCATCCAAATCGTACAAGAAAGATTTTTCTTTCGCACCAGTAATTTTAATAATAAGCTGAGGCTTTTTGTTTTTCATAAAAAAGCTTATACTAATTGAACTTATACCTGGCATATAAAATTCTAAGGCATTTTGAAATATCTCATAGAGACTAATACAAAAGTCTTTATCATAGCTAGTATATTGTTCCCAATCTATTATTGTCTTCACACCAGTTAGACTTAAATAATCAAGAGATTCGCAAAATGCAAGTTTTAACTCGGATAAATTCAGTGTGCTTTTATTTTTTGTTAGTAAAAATAAATTGGAATATCTTTTGATATAGACATCGAGAAAACAAGCGTGTTTGAGCTTTGTCTCAAACAAATCTTCATCTTCAGGTAGATTCATAAAAATATCGTTAAGTATGTCAAATTGCGGTTGAAGCTTGGTATGAATATGTTCTCTGATTTGATTTTGTTCTTCAACTTTTATCATATTTTTCTTCAAGGAGTTCTTTGCTTTGAGAAGCTCATTTTCATTTAACATATCTTCGCTCATATTCATCAGTTTTCTCTTTAATTGATTAAGGTCAGTCAGATCAACAAAGTAAAATGAAATTCCACCATTGATTTTTGCACTTTCTAATAGTGTGTTCTCATCAATTAGGATAGGATTATAGAGTGCCCTACATACTAAAGAAGAATCTATGTTTTCATAAATCTTTGGTCGATAAATCATTTGACCATTTGAATGCATAATACCGATATTGAGAGAAGATAGGGACAGAAATAATTCGTATCCTCTGTTTGAAGGCAGAAGTCTTTTAAATACCAAAGATTCAATAAATAGCATTACCATCAATATGTTAAATTCAGCGCTCTTGAAAAATATTTTAAAATATTCAAATTTGTCCCATCCAGTCATATATAAGAAAGTATAAATCCCCCAGATAATAATAATGGATATAGGAAGTTTTACTGGAGAAAGATATCTGTTTTTATATGAATAAATCATTGTAAAAGCAATATTCATTATAGTTAAAAGACCAATGTAAAAAACGACAAAGTAGAATACAGGTCCATACATTTGGAGGCTTTTGGCATTTGGATCAAGGGAAAAAAGTAGACCGTGTAAATTGTTTGTTATGATTAATAAACTCGCTATCAAAGTTGGTATCCAAAGAAGACTCCAATACTTGTTTATATTTTCTCTCTCAGATTTCCCAACATGTAAAGAGGTAAGAAATATCAGCTGAGTGAGAACTAATGGAAAAACTAAATAGAGATACCTTATAAATCTGACGGCATCTTCATTTTCTATTAAGATTAGATATTTTAAAGTCCTCACAAGTAAATAAGAAATTAGAAGAAATCCAATAAGTTTAAATCTAGCTACAATTGCACTTCTTAGAACCCTATTTTCCATATTTTTCATCCATAGAACAATTACAAAACTATAAAGTGCGAAAATAATAGCATGAACAGGGAAATAAAGTTTCTTAAAATAATCCAAGGCGTGCAAAAGACAGGCTAAAAAAACCAAAAATATACAGATAATATAACTAATAATTTCTTTGCGATACACAACTACTCCTCCAATAAAATATCTTGAAACCATAGAAAACGATACCACTTAAGTATATTTTAAAACTAGTAGTAAAAGATGTCAATTAGAATTTAGATAAAACAATAAATAGGTCTTTTATAATTAATGATTTGGGTTTAATCAATATGATAAGAGAAATTTTATATTGTTTATTCAAAACAGAAATTAAACTTTAAATGAATTAAATTATTATATTTTACAAAATATCATACTTTTGGGTGATGTGGGGATTGTTGAAGATATATATAATAAAATTAGAAAGTGACAGATGTGCTTTCTCACAAAATCAATGTCAAAGAAATTTTATTAAAAGGGAAATGATGTATGGTTTTTGTGTAGTTAATTGAAATTGAAAGCAAAGATTTGTTTTTATAGTCATCTAAGTTTCTAAAAAATTTAGAACACAGTACTTGTAAAAACATTTTCACAAAACACTAATTTAAAGGAGGATATTATGGGGTTTATTAAAGCATTTACAGGAAGTTTAGGCGGAACTTTTGCAGATCAATGGTTAGATTTTTATGGACCAGGTTCACTTGAATCAGGAACTCTAGGAATATTTCCAGCGAAAGCACAGGGACAAAACAATGGTCGTGGTGAAAATACCAAGGGAAACAACAACATAATCACAAACGGTAGTAAGATAATCGTTCCTGAAGGAACAGCTCTAATCACTATACAAGATGGTTTGATTACAGGAATCATCAATGAACCTGGTGGATTTATATTTTCATCAGATGATGTAAACTCACAAAGTATTTTCGCTGGTGATGGTCCAACTGCATCACTAATCAAGTCAACTTGGGAAAAGTTTAAATTTGGCGGCCAAGCTGGATCTGAACAATTGGCATTTTATGTTAACCTTAAGGAAATACCAAAAAATAGATTTGGCACACAAAGTGAAATATATTGGGACGATGCTTTCTTTGGTACACAAGTTGGGGCAGTCACAAGAGGAACATATACTTTAAAGATTGTAGATCCTTTACTATTTGTAAAAAACTTTGTTCCACAAAAATATTTGGTTGCAAATGCTCCAGCATTTGACTTTGCAGATATGGACAACGAGGCAGCAGAAGAACTATTTAACGAAGTGGTTTCATCACTTTCAGCAGCCTTTTCAAACTACACGAATGATCCAAGCAAGGGCAATCGTATGAATAAGATACAAGGAGATCAAATAGGTTTTGCTAAATCACTATCCAGTGCTGTAGAAGATGGATACCAATGGAGATCTACAAGAGGACTTGAAATTGCAAAAACTGCAATACTTGCAATAGAATACGACGAAGATACTAAAGTACTTATGTCAGATGTCAAAAAGGCAGATGCACTTTCTGGATCTCGTGGAAATTCATTCTTCCAACAAGCAGCAGCAAGAGGAATGCAGTCAGCTGGTGAAAATGGTGGTGGTGCAAACATGGCCTTTATGGGAATGGGAATGAATGCAGCTGGTAATATGATGGGAGCAACTCAACAAGCTAATGGACAAAATTCTTATCAACCAAATTTTGCAAATAATAATTCAAATCCTAATCCAGCTCCTAATCAAGATTCAAACCAAGTTCCTAATCAAAATCAAACTCCAAACTCTAACCAAGTAGACCCAACTGAAAAACTTATTAACATGAAAAAACTATTAGATGCTGGAGTTATCACTCAAGAAGAATTTGACAAGGCGAAAAAAGATTTACTAGGCATATAGAGGTGATCTTATGACTACAGAAGATATTAAAGTAAGAGAAATAAATAGTGGACTAAAAGATGGTCAGATAAAGTGTCCAAAATGTGGAGCAACTGACATAGAGACCAATACCAAGACTGGTAAGTTAAGGTGTAATTTCTGTAGGCACGAATTTGAACTAGAGCTTGCACCAGAAGATGAAGATATATCAAGCCTAGAAGGCACAACTATGGGAAGTGGAGCTTTAGATATAGACGAAGCAGCAGAAGATATAATTACTGTTAAGTGTGAAAGCTGCGGTGCTGAAGTAGTTATCGATACTAAAACCAATACTCAGGCAAGGTGTCACTGGTGTAGAAATACCCTATCACTTAATAATATTATTCCAAATGGAGCCGTTCCTGATGTTATCCTACCATTTAAGGTAAGAAAAAATGAGGCCCAAGAGCAAATAGAAGACTTTGTTCAAAAAAGAAAGTTTTTTGCCCATCCTAAATTTACAAGAGAATTTAGTACCGAAAATATATGTGGGGTTTATTTGCCATATATGTTGGTCGATGTCAATTCTCATATGAGATTAATAGGTGAAGGGGAAATTAAAACTGCTAGTTACGAAGTTAAGAATGGCAAGGATAGTCACATGGAATACGATGCAGATTCATATCATGTTGAAAGGGATTTTGACATTTTCATAGATGACTTATCTATTGAGGCTAGTAGCGATAAACTCGATTATACAGCAAAGGATAAGACAACTAACATTATCAATGCCATCATGCCGTTTGATACAGAAAATTGCGTAAAATTTAATGCCAACTATATGAAAGGATTCACTTCAGAAAAGAGAGATAGCAACATTGATGTTTTAAGAGATGCTGTTGAAGCACAAAGTTCTGATGTTGCAAGGCATGCGGCCTTGGATACTATTGAAGAGTATGACAGGGGTGTAAGATGGGATGAGGAAGATTACAATATTAAAGGCGACTCTTGGAAGGCTGCATACTTACCTGTTTGGCTATACAGTTATATGCAAAAGAAAAATGGCAAAAACCTACTACACTATGTCGCTGTAAATGCAAGAACCCTTGAAACAATGGGTAGCGTACCAATAAATTACACAAAACTATTTATAGCTTCTGTATTGGTTGAAATCTTAGGTGGATTAGCTGCATTTGTACTAAATATAGTTGCCGCCATGAATGTATTTGATGATACAAAATTCCAAGATATGAGAAATTTATATTGGTTACTTTTACTTTCTGGATTTATATTCTTCTACACAATTTACGCTAGGTATAGAAATATAGATGAAAGACATCACTACGAAGATGAAACCAAGCATGAGATAAGCAATTTGCAAAGCATAGATGATTTCTTGATGAAACGTACTGGCCTTGTAAATGTTGTAATTGAAGGGGAAAACTCCAAAGAGCTTAAAGGCAATAGGCTTGATTTGAAAAAAGACAAGGGGTTTAAGAAGGTAATCGACAAGGGTCTTTACGATGAAGTGGAAGAGAATAAAAAGAGACTTAATGAGACTATTGACAAGCAGTCAAAAAATACAAAATAGATCTAAAAACCAGTTTCATAATTGCTCAAACAAATAAAAAAGATAAATAGATGTCGTAAGATATCTATATGATAGAGGTAGATTTATGAAAAGAAATTCAAAAATTTTAATTGCGTTTATTTTGGCCTTGACTTTTCTTTCTGCTTGTAAAAAAGCAAATGATTCAGCTGAGACTGGCAAAAAGATAGTAAATCAAGTAAATGAAGTAAGTAAAGAAAAAGAAGTAAGTAAAGAAAATAATTTAAAACAAGTCGATGGAGCGATAATAGGTTCTCTTTCTTCATATGTTGAAGATAGGAAAGTTTGGAATGAATTTATCGATAAAGAATTTTTGAATTCTGCGAAAAATCATGGAAAAGGTATACACCTACCTAGGATTCTTCTTGATTCTGCTGATGCAAAAAAAGCTAACAGTGAAATTGATGAGATAGTTAAAAAAATGAAAGAAGTATATAAAGCTAAGAAGTCTAATATGGAAAACGGTGATACAGGTATTGTTGCTTCATTTTCTGTATATCAAAACGAGAAGATCCTAAGCATTATGATTGAAGAATACGATATTTACCACGGTGACTATACTGATCATCATGTATTTAATTTCTCGTTACCTGATGGTAAGTTCATTGATGATGCTGAGCTTATTAAAGATTTTGGTGTTGAAAAAGACGAGATTTTGACTTTGGTAGAAAATGGGTTGATAAAAGAAGCAGAATTAGCTAACAAAGTCTATTGCAAGGACACCACTGATTTATCTTATATTTACAATCTAAATAACTTAGTAGGTCTTACGCTCAATGACTTGTGGGATAATTACAATAAAAAAAGCCATAAAGTATTTTTAGATGAAGTAGGTAGACCAAAATTTGTTTTTGATAATTATGAAAGTGCACATATGGAACAAGTTCCTTTAATTTTCGAGCTTGAATCAAATAGGTTTGAGAGAAGTATATATTCTGATCAGTACATTAGAATGGCAAGAGGACTTGGACTTAATCCTTATGATAAAAACAACAAAGCCTTTGTAATTTACCTAGGTGGTGCAAATAATGAAAAAGATTTGAAAGCTTCTCTTTCGAAATTACAAATCTGGTCAAATATTTTTGCAAATTATGAAGACCCCAATATGATTGTTGCAGTAAAACAATCAGAAGGCGGTAATATACCTTACTTAATTGGAGAAGAATGCTATCTAGTCATACCTAAGTACAAGAATGCATCAGTTTCTCTAAAAGAGTTAGAATTAACAAAAGATGGGAAATTAAAAGAAGTGAAAAATCCTTACCTAGATAGTAATGCTTGTAGCGGAACAACATTGATTTGCCAAAATATTAGCGATACAAGTCCAAATGGGAAAATTATAATTAGGTACAGGGATGATGTCGTCGAATTTTCTCCTCAACTTAGTCTTAAAGACGGAAGCTTGATGGTTCCTAAGGGAATCATTGATGGGGGCAAAATTATCGATTGGAACAAAGAAGTCCAAGATGATTTCTATTCATATATAATATTTGAAAGAATCAAGTATTTAATTGGCGTTGGTTAATAATAAAATGATCAGAAAATGAAAGGAGTCAGTCATGAAATTATTCGGTAAAAAAGAAAAAAAATTATGTCCAATATGCGGCAAAGAATTGAAGTTGTTCAGCTGTGTAGCTGTAGATGATGGAGAAATCTGTAGTGATTGTGAGAAAATGCTGCGTGGTAAATTCAATATCACTGAATATTGGAAACAAAGATGGTGCACTGATGGCTACGATCGAGCAGATTATGTTTTAAAAACCAAAGATCCTTTGAAAGTTATGACAGTAGCTGAAATTACAGAAATGGTTAAGTCAATGAAAGAAGAGCAAGCACAGATTATCGAGGATGTAGGTTCCAATTATGCTAATGTAGCCAAAGCCGATAATTGCTTTTCAATTGCACCGAAGGCGACAAAAGTGGGATTAAAACGCGCGAAAGCTTATAAGAACAGATTCGTGGCTACTTGTCAAATCATAACTGGTGAATTTGCCAAAGATGATACGGTTACAGTTACTACAAACGGGGAAAATATCACAACGAGTATTCTAGATGTTATTGAATGCAGTAATAGCTCAACATTTGAGACAATGCTCGAAGCCAATATGGGCAAGCATAAGGCTGGAGCGAAAACAAGTGCATGGATTCTCTTGGATCTAACGGAAGGTGTACGTGAAGGCAGTCTGATTCAAAAGTAACCAAGAACTCAACAGGGATAGAAAATTCTATCTCTGTTTTTTTTGTTCTACTAATCTGGATGATGTATTTACGATAAAAGATATAAATTTTTAAAAACGCTATTTTGTCGTAAAAACATTAAATTAATAAGAAAAAAAGTGGTATAATATAGATGAGAATAAGTATCAAGAGGAGGGGGAAATGTTTAAGCGTTTTTTTGAAAATTTTAGAAAACCGAAAGACAATTTTGGCGGCAGATTTATGTTAAAAAGCATGAATAGAGGACATGAAAAATTAGCAAGTTGGGGAAGGTCTTACATAAACATTGAAAACGATTATATTGTCCTAGATTTGGGCTGCGGCGGCGGTGCTAACATAAAATATTTTTTAACTAAAGCAAAAAAAGTTTACGGAATTGACCACTCAGAAACAAGTGTAAAGATTGCTAGTGAGATAAATAAAGAAGCGATTGAGTCTGGAAGATGCGGGATTTTTCTGGGAGACGTAAGAAGCCTTCCTTTTGAAGATGAATCCATAGATATCGTCACAGCGTTTGAAACTATTTATTTTTGGAATGATATAGAAGAATGTTTCAAAGAAATTTATCGTGTGCTTAAAAAGGGCGGGCAATTTTTAATATGCAATGAAGTATCATCTATGAAAAGAAGAGATGTAAAAAAATTAGCCGATATGATAGAAATGGAAGTATACACACCCTACGACTTAACAAAAATGCTTGGGAAATTGGGATTTAATTTTGAATATCATTTAGATAGAAAACAACAAGTCGTATTTATCGCAAGAAAATAGGAAAGACAAAGAAAGGCAAGGATAAAAATGAAATATCACAGTTTTTATTTCTATCAGTTTCAACATCCTATGAAAAAAGTTTTGGTGGAAAAATATGGAAGAAAGTATGCTAGGGATATCCTCAAAAAAAGCAAAATAATTTATCGAAAACTAGTAGAAGAAGCAGATGATATCGGAGATGATAATCCAATGGCATACAATGAGATGTTCGCTCTTGTATTTGTTGCACCATATTTAGCAAGTGAAAAAGAAATTCCTCCAGAGACCATCCAGGAAATGATGCGTCGCTCTCTGTATTTTGTCAAATGGTTTTTTTCATTAACTAATCTAAATACTAAGAGAGGAAAAAAGGCCAATAAGAAAAATATAGTTAAGTATTATAAATGGTATACAGAAGAAAAAGAAAAGCTCTATCCCACATCATTTAAGGTCGATTTTCAGGGAGAACCATATGAGGGCGCTTGTTATTACAGAATTACTCGTTGTCCTATTTGTACATACACTAAAAAGCTTGGGGTACATGAATTAATACCGCTATTCTGTGAATTGGATGAGGTTATGATAAGTCTTCAACATGGAGTTTTACATAGAAAAGGCACGATAGCAAATGGAGCAGATTGTTGTGATTATTTTATCACAGGTGATAGAGAATGAACCAATGTTATATGAATAAGAAATTGGTAAAGTTTGTGATTAATTTATTATTATTGGGGTAGAATAAAATGAGCTTAACTTATAAAATTGCATCGACAATTGTAAGACTTATCGGAGTCAAAAAAATGTTTTTAAAGAACAAAGAAGAGATGCTTGAGTATGCAAAAGGTGAAAATGCAAAAATAGTATTTGATTTAGAAAAGGCAAAGGCAAGGGCTACGAGAAAAAATTACTATCTTTTTGATAGGGATGTTATGGGATACAGACTGATTTCATATCTAAAAAATCAAACGCCCGCTGACGGTGCAGTTCTTTATCTATTTGGCGGAGGAATGATTACACAACCGAATAAACTGGATTTTAAATTATCGGAAAGAATAATGGAACAAACCGGAAAAGATGTTTGGTTTTTATTTTATCCACTATGTTCAGAAGATGTAAAGATAGATAAGACATATGAAGTATCATTTGAAGCCTATAGGCTGATGACCGAAAGTTACAAGGCAGAAAACATCAGCGTTCTTGGATTTTCATCAGGAGCTTGTCTATCACTAGGGATTTTTTTGCATAACAACGCCATAGGAAGACCACTTTCAATGCCAGGCAAGATTATTTCAGTTTCTCCAGGAGGAATTCCAGATGTAACTGTCGATGAAAACAAAGAAATTTGGGAAAGAGTAAATGCCCTTAACCACAAGGATGTAATGATTGATCCGACGTACATTAAAACAGCAAGAGAAATCGCAAAAGGCGATAAAGATTTACCTGAGTATATGTTAGATGGAACTGTAGGAGATTTTACAGACTTTCCGAAAACATATTTTTATTTCGGAGAAAATGAATGCCTCTACGCCTTTGCGCAAACCTTTAAAAAGGCTATGGAAAAATACCACGTCCCATACGAAATTATTGTTGGAAAAGGAATGTGCCACTGCTATCCATTGGTGAGATTTTTTAGAGAGGGAAGAGAAGCACAGGATGAAATTATTGAATTGTTAGGACAATAATTGAGGACAGACAATGAAATCACAAGAATTTAAAATGCCGATATTCGGTGTCGGGCCAATATATGTAATTACTTGTCTAATCCTTACAATCGCTGGGATATGGCTTCATCTCAATGGATACATTTATCAAGGTAAAATGATTAAAGGCAAAATATTTTTTATTATAGCAGCAATATTCATGATTATTTTGGGAATATATTTATGGATACAAGCAGTAATAGTTCAGAAAATAAATAAAAAAGTTACAGAAAAAAAGTTGATAACAACAGGAGTATACAGCATAGTAAGAAATCCTGTTTATTCAGCATTTATATTTATATTCACAGGTCTACTTTTATTTACAGCAAACTATATTTTGTTAATATTTCCATTTGTATTTTGGGCTTTTTTAACAATATTAATGAAAAACACAGAAGAAAAATGGTTAAAAAATGATTTTGGAGAAGAATATGAAGTATATTTAAAACAAGTAAATCGAGTAATACCACGGATCAGAAGAAAATAAAATTAATTCTATAAAAGCATCTACAGTTGTAGGTGCTTTTTTATGGATAATTTTAGGAAGAGGTAGTAAATACAGAAAAATATAAATCTAGACCGCCAAATACTTGAATGAAAACTTGCCAAATACTTGAATGAAAACTTGCCAAATACTTGAATGAAAAACCGTCAAATACTTGAATGAAAACACGCCAAATACTTGAATGAAAACACGCCAAATACTTGAATGAAAACTTACCAAACACTTGAATGAAAAATGGACAAATACTTGAATAACTGATAAAATCTACTTAAGTAATAAGTATGGGAGGAAATTATGAAGGAGTATTTACCCAGAATTGCAGACAAATTGTTAGAAGAACGATTAGATGCAAAAGGAGCAGTTTTAATTGAAGGACCTAAATGGTGCGGAAAGACAACAACAGCGAAACAACAGGCTAAAAGTTTTATATCTATGGATCGTCCCGACATGACAAAACAATATCAACAAATGGCAGAGATTTCTCCTAATACTTTGCTTGAAGGAGAAACTCCAAGACTGATTGATGAGTGGCAAATAGCCCCTAATTTATGGAATACTGTGCGTTATGAAGTTGATAATAGAGATGAATTTGGTCAATTTATATTGACGGGTTCAGCAGTACCACATGAATTTGATGATTCTATGCACACAGGTACAGGAAGAATTTCTAGACTTTTGATGAGGCCTATGAGTTTATTTGAGTCAAGGGATTCTAGTGGTGAAGTGTCTCTTAAAAATTTATTTGAAGGAGAAAACATCACAGCCGTTGATGAAACGTGTTTTGAAAAAATTGCTTTTCTAATTTGTAGAGGTGGATGGCCAAGATCAATTGGATTAAATGAAAAACCAGCTCTGTTCCAAGCTATAGATTATTTTGATGCTGTTGTGTCTACTGATATTAGTAGAGTGGATTCTATAAAAAGAGATAAAGAAAAGGCGAAGAGACTACTTAAATCGTATGCAAGACATGTAGGAACACAAAGTTCTCTAGAAACTATCAGGCAAGATATGCTAGCAAATCAATCAGATACATTTGATCAGGTAACACTTTATTCTTATCTGGATGCTTTAAGAAAAATATTTGTTATAGAAGATTCTCCCGCGTGGAATCCAAATTTAAGATCGAAAACAGCAATACGAACAACAGATACCAGATATTTTTCAGATCCATCTATTGCAACGGCATCATTAGGTATGGGACCTAATGACTTACTGACGGATTTAAACACTATGGGATTTTTATTTGAAAACTTATGCGTTCGAGACTTAAGAATTTATACAGATTATTTAGATGGAACTGTTTATCATTATCGAGATAGGTCAGGATTAGAATGTGATGCAGTGATTCATCTCAGAAACGGCGCGTATGGACTTGTTGAAATTAAACTCGGTGGCGATAAATTAATTGAAGAGGGCGCTGAAACTTTAAAAGATTTAGCATCCAAAATAGATACACAAAACATGTCAAAACCATCATTTATGATGGTATTATGCGCGAAATCACCTTTTGCATATAAAAGAAATGATGGTGTTTACGTAGTACCTATTACTGCATTAAGACCTTAATAATTTTGGGATTTATATTAACATTGCGACATACGAGAATTTTGATAAAAATATTGTAATATCACAGAATCTATTTTTAAAGGAGAACACAATGAGAATACATTATTTTCAAAGATATCATCAAAAAGAGAATGTAGCTACTGCTAATACAATGTTATTACTTTCAAGACTATATTCTTATTCACCTAATAAATTTTTTAGGTTTTTAAAAAGTGAATTTTTTATGGATTCCTTTGAACCAGAGATAGTTTTTAATTTACAAGAGAAAAGTGAAGATAGCATACCAGATGCGACTATTACTCAAGAAGGATTTAAGATCGTTGTTGAGACAAAGATGACAGATTGGTTTTATGATAGCCAATTATTTAATCATTTAAAATCATTTAGAGATGAGAAGAATAAATTATTAATAACTCTTTCTTCTGAACTGATGGAAAAAACAAAGCTAGATAAATTTAATATGGAACTAGAAAATTATAATAAAACCCAAAAATATCCTGTAATGCATATAAATACTACTTTTGAGAATCTAGCAAATGCAATTGAAGAAGTTATTGATGATCGAGATTATGAAATGAAAGATATTTTAAATGACTACAGAGAGTATTGCCATACAGATGGTCTTATACCTACATCAGATTCATGGAAATATTTAAGAATGCAACTTGCTGGCACAACATTTAATTTCAACAAGGATAACAATGTGTATTACCATGAGGCAGAAAGAGGATTTAGCCCCTATGATTATTTAGGCTTGTACACACAGAAAAGTGTAAGAATAATAGGTAAAGTATGTGCGATAATTGCTGCCGTAGAAAAAGATGGAGAAATTGAATACGAAGTTGAATTAGGCGAAGCAACTCAGGAACGTAAGGAAACTATTATAAAAGCGATGGAAGATGCTCTTTCTTATGGTTATGATTTAAAAAAATACAAACATAAATATTTTTTTGTTAATAAATTTTATGAAACAGATTTTAGAAAAGTGTCTAAAGGAGGATCAATGGGGGCAAGAATATTTGATTTAACCAAAATATTAAATACTGATAAGTTGCCAGAAGTTGATCAAATTGCAGAAATTTTAAAAGAAAAGACATGGGAATAATTAATAGAGAGAATTAAACTAGAAAAATTAAATATATTTTTTCTAAACAAAATGCACAAGACGGTAGAAATATCGTCTTTTTTTATTCTAGTTTTCATTAAATGTCTTGTCCACAATAATTATTTGATATAATGATAAAAAGAGAAAAAGTCAATTCTCAAGTTTATGATTATCATATATTAAAAAGAAAAATCACTAATTATTATGTGTTCATTATACAAGGAGGGAACATGAAAGGTTCAGAATGTAGATTAATAGAGTATATGGAAGGTTCCAAAAAACGTTTCATAATTCCAGTTTATCAGCGTAATTACGACTGGAAGATAGAGAACTGCAAGCAGCTTTATGACGATCTTATTAAAATAATAAAAAATAAAAGAAAAAGTCATTTCTTTGGCAGCTTGGTCTCTGTTTATGAACCATCTGGAAGAAATACGGAGTTTCTTGTAATCGATGGACAACAAAGACTAACAACAGTTTCCTTATTGCTCTTAGCAATGTATAATCTTATCCAGTTTGATGTAGTAAAACCGATAGATAAATACTTGGACAAACAGATTTATGAGGATTTCTTGGTTGATAAGTACCAGCCAGAAGAGACTCGTATTAAGCTAAAGCCTGTAAAAAATGATCAGGAAGCATTTGGAAAGTTATTTAATGATGTCGATGAATATATTAGAGAGTCAAACCTTACAACTAACTACAATTATTTCTATGAAAGAATCCAAAAACAGGAAATAACGATTGATGAATTATTTGATGCAATATGCAGGTTGGAGATTATTAACATTACACTTAACAATGAGGATAACCCTCAGTTAATATTTGAAAGCCTAAACTCTACCGGTCTTGATCTTAGTGAGGGTGATAAAATTAGAAACTTTATCTTGATGGGACTTTCTTCAAAAGAACAAGATGAATACTATGATAAATATTGGAATAGAATTGAAGTGTGTACAAAATATGATGTTAGCTCATTTGTAAGGGATTATTTAAGTATCAAGCAGATGAAAATCCCATCACAAAATAAGATTTACATTAGCTTCAAGGAATATGTTAATAGTAAATCGATTGAGGTAGAAATTCTTCTGAAAGATTTACTTGAATATGCTAAACGATATGAAATTTTACTAAGCGGTGGCACAAAAAATAATGCTTTGGATGCGTGTATATATAGGCTAAATAAACTAGAGACATCGGTTACAAGACCGTTTTTCCTTGAGGTATTAAGGCTATTTGACGAAAATAAACTGGATATGTCCCAAGTTGCGGAAATATTTTTGATTACAGAAAATTATGTATTCAGAAGAATGATATGTGATTTACCGGCAAATGCATTGAGTAAAATATTTTATACGCTTCATAGAGAAATCACGAGATATGAAGGCGATGATGAGGGATATGTTGAGAAATTTAAATATGCACTTTTATCAAAGAAGGAAAGAGCTCGTTTCCCTAATGACGATGAATTCTCTGAAAGATTTACAGAAAGACCTGTTTACCAAATGAATAGCAAGAATAAGGTTTATATTATGGAACGAATGGAAAATTATTCTACTGCAGAAGACAAAGATGTATATGGCCATTGCGATGATGGTACTTATACAATCGAGCATATTATGCCGCAGCATCTGACTCCAGCGTGGATTAAGGCACTTGGTGATGACTATGAAAAAATTCATGAGACATGGCTTCATAGAATTGCAAATCTGACTTTGACTGCTTATAACTCAAAATATAGTAACAGTACATTCGAAGAAAAGAAATCAATGAAGAATGGATTTGAAGACAGTGGCATTCGAATGAACACTTATATTGCCAAGAAAGATAAATGGACTTTGACTGAACTCGAAGAACGTAGCCAATATTTGATGGGAAGGGCTCTTGAAATTTGGGCCGCGCCGACAAGCAAATTTAAGCCTGCAAAAAAACAGATGGATTCATTTACTTTGGACGATGATGCTTCGTTAAGCGGAAGATTAATTACGCGCTTCAGTTATAAAAATACAGAACAACCAGTTTCAAGCTGGGTAGAAATGTTCCAGAAAGTATTGCAAATTCTGTATGCAGAAGACAAGAGTATAATCATAAAACTTGCCGTTTCCAAGGAGAATAATGTTGCAAGACATTTTACAACGAATGAATCAGATTTCAAAAAGAGCGTTGAAATAGGAGATGGAATTTTCGTATGGACTAATTCAAGTACACAAAGCAAAATTTCCGTATTGAATAGAGTGTTTGAATTATATGATGCTGATCCAAGTGATTTGGTTTTTTATTTACGTGATGAAAATGAAAGTGTAGATAAAGAAACAGGAACGCGATATGAATTACGAAGAAAGTACTGGGCATATGCATTAGAAAAAATAAAAGAAGCTCATGAAGAGGGCAACTCTTTTAATAACGTAAATCCATCAAAATCAAACTGGATTAGTGGTTTTTTTGGAATTAGCGGTTTTAAAATTAACTGCGTGGCTAACTTTGATTTTGCAATGGTTGAATTGTATTTAGGAAAAGTTAAGAAAGAAGAGAATAAAAAAGCTTTTGATATGCTTATAAGATATAAAGATGATATTGAAAAAGCACTTGGAGTATCCCTAGTTTGGAGTCGCGAAGACGATATGAAGACATCAAAAATTTCATATAAACTAGATAATGTAAGTATAAAAAACGAAACTGATTGGTTGCAGATGGCAAAGTTTCATGCAGAGTGGAGCAAAAAATTCTATGATGTTATAGTGCCATATCTGAGAAATTTTTAGGTAGATATAGTAATTGAGCGGATATTCTCTTTGAAGAAAATTCCATCCGAGATTTCTATGTTTACTTAATAAATAGCAAATCAGAGTTTTTGAATTTTATAATATAATAATTCACAAGACGATAGAAATATCGTCTTTTTTATTTTGGTTTTCCGCATAAATGACTTATTCACAACAATTATTGGGTATAAATATATAAGGAGGAATTTATGGATATATTTTTGGTAGCAACTAGATTAATATTAGCAGCGATACTGGGAGCTGTGATTGGAATAGAGAGAAATCAAGAATAGGGCTGCGGGTTTTAGAACTCACATTATTGTTAGTGTTGGGGCGTGTTTGATTATGCTTATTGGAATTGACGGTATTGGTAAGTTTTCATCTGACACTGCGAGGGACACTGCGAGGATTGCAGGACAAGTTATAAGCGGTATTGGTTTTTTGGGTGCTGGTACTATTCTTCAAAAAAAGAATGCGGTAACAGGATTAACTACGGCTGCGACTTTGTGGCTATCTGCGGCGATTGGGCTTGCGGTAGGAATTGGATATTACGAAGGGGCAATCATTGCGACTGTGATTTGTCTTGTAACTTTGATTTCACTCAATAAAATCAGTGATTTAATCAACAAGAAAACTATAAAATCATATTCAATGATTTTCGATGCTTATAATTTTAATCAAGATAGTTTTTATGAATTTACTTCAAAAGAAGGTGTTGAAATTAGAAAATTAGATATTATTGACGAGGAAATGGATGACAAAACTATGATTGAGGTGACTTTTTCTTTTAATAAAAATTATGATATTGACGGATTTTTCAAAAAATTAAAGTCAGAATATAATTTGCAATCTGTAAAATCGGTTGATGATGAGGGGTAGATTTATGAATGGAATTAAAAAACTTTTGCCATATTTAATGGTTAATATAATCTGTTTTTATTTGTTGACAATGCTTGTGAAAGATACGGGCAGTGGAATGTTTATTTTATTATTTGCAATTCCTATTATAACTTTTGTGAATGCAATAATGTGTGGAAAGAAGAATTCTTTTGACATTCTGTATCCTCTTTTAGTTATGGTGATTTTCGTGCCTTACGTGATTATGTATATGAATGAAAGTGCCACGATTTATATATTTATTTACGGGGCGATTTCGTTGATGGGATGTTTCGTTGGTAGTAAATTGAAATAATCCTCGGAGAAAATGATGAACTGGATTAATAGTTTCGAGCTTTTATGCTATTTTATTGTATTTATCTTGGTTGTCGATATTTTGAAAAGCAAAAACTACAGGGAGCTTGGTCTTTTGATTTCGGGGGCATTAGCTGGGTTTTGCTTGGAACTTTTGGCAGTGAGATTTACAGATATTTATCATTATAGCAATGATTTTTTCATAAGTATTGGTTTTTATCCGTATCAGTTTCCTTTTTTCGGAGGTTTGATGTGGGGAGGAATCAGCGTGTGTGCGCTTAGAATCGCAAACAAGTTTTCAATCAGCAATGTAATGAAGGCTTTGTTGAGTGGTTGGTTGATTGTGAGCATGGATTTGCTTTTGGATGTAGTGGCCATAAGGTTAAACGGAGGCTTCTGGGTGTGGGATGGACGCCCAATCACTCTTGATATCAATCATCATATGTTCATGAGCGTAATTTGGGTTAATTTTTTGGGATATATGTTTGAAGTGCCAGCAATTATTTTTATGACTTTGAAACAATGGGACAAATCTTCTGACAAATCAGATTTTAATATCGGAAAATCATTGCTGATAGGAATTTGTGGAGTATTGTTCGTGGCGGTTGCAAGTGGAATTTCTCTCGTTTTAGATAAAATAACTGATGAATGGTTTTCGTGCATTGCATTTTTGTTGATTTGGATTTTTGTTTTTATAAAATTGATATCAATTTTAATTAGTCATCACAAATCAATTACGTTCAAAAACAAAAAGGATTGGTCACTATTTGTTTTCTGGTTTAGTATATATGTTTATTGTATTGCTGCGCTTTTTCATCTTAATATTATG
>OGSY01000512.1_pt1 | contig 18611 bp, 15 predicted proteins | sample 1574281 | NCBI WGS metagenome assembly OGSY01 (sample SAMN03295855, study PRJEB24534) | human gut metagenome | isolation source: fecal sample 5 from infant 8 | host: Homo sapiens | place: USA: Pittsburgh, PA | collected 2014-07
CTCTTATTACAGGTATTTGTTTTATTATAGTTTCATTCATAGCTTTTAAAAATCCATATGCCAGCTTAGCGAGTCTGGTGATTTATTTTGGAATAATTGCAATTGTTAAAGGCGTAGGCGGAGTTTTAATTTATAAAAATATAAAAGATTTTACAAGTCTGAACATAAAATTATTCTTTTGGATAAGCATAATAGATATAATACTTGGCCTCATTCTTGTTTTTAATGTCGAATCTGCTGTATTGATCATTCCGTATGTGTTCTCGATTTGGTTTATTATCGATTCAATCAACGATATTAGTTTCGGAAGATATCTAAGGTTTGTTCCAGGTGGACTTTACCATCTTAATATCATAATTAATATTATTACTTTAATTCTTGGAATTATGATGTTGTACAATCCTTTAAGAGCATCTTTTACGGTTGTATTTTTAATCGGAATGTATTTGACAATATCTGGCGTTAAATATATTGCATATGCTTTCAAACATGAGTATTAAAAAAATCGTCTCAAAATGATGTGTGCCATCTTTACCGGGTCATCCAGTAAGGATGGTACATATCAAAACGAGACGATTTTTTATATTTTAATGTTAACCCATTTACCTTGTCTAAATCTGATTGAATTGAACATGTATCTAGAGAATTGGTCGGAGAAGATTCCTAGCCATATTCCCACGATTCCCATTTCAAACACAGATACAAGGATGTATGTTACTACTGTCCTTATGATTGTTACACTTATGATTGAAGAGATTAATGTGTATTTTACATCACCTGCTGATCTCAAACATCCTCCGTAGATGATTTGTGAGATTTGTAGAAGGACTATTACTGTGATGAATCTTGCGATGATTTCTCCTGTTTCTATGATGGAGAGTTTGTCGAAGAACAAATGGAATATTCCTTTTCCAAATAACAACAATATCAAAGATAGTACAAGAGATATCATAAGTCCTATTCGTTGGCATACCTTGCCGTAAATCTTGGCGTTTTCTTTCTTACCAGCGCCAAGGCTTGATCCCGTTAGAACGACTGCTGCAACTTGCATCCCGTCTGCGAACGCAAAGCAAATGCTAAGAAGATTCATTCCTACGTTGTGTGCTGCAAATGTGTCAGTTCCTAGTCCTGCTGCCATCAATGCTGTTGTCAAGAATCCGATTCTCATGGCTATATTTTCTACGAACAAATTGGTTCCAAGTTTGACGATACTTGTGAATACTTCAACTGTTGGTTTGATTTTCTTCTTGAAAATGTATTTGATTTGTACGAAACCATCTTTTCTGAAAAGAGATCTGATGCACATAATACTACTTACGACTGTTCCAAGTACTGTTGCAAGCGCTGCTCCTGAAACTTCCATCTTCGGAAAACCAAAATTACCACCTATCAAACAGTAGTTGAAAAATATATTGACAATACTAGACACTAAGTTGGTCGTGAAGGCAATTCTCGTGTTTCCTGATCCTCTTTGTGCTGCATTTATCGCCATACTGACTACGGAAAAAAGCATTCCACCCATTATTATTCTGAAATAATTCAATGCATCAGTATGCGTGTCTGAGTTACTTCCTGCAAGTCTCAATATGCTATCTGAAAAATACACCATCAAAGTGCTTATCACAACTGTTAGAACAAGTCCCATGATAATCGCTGTGACAAGTATTCTGTTTGCTCCTTCTTTGTCTTCTTCACCGAGACGTCTAGCTACAAGTGCTGATGTTGCGATGTTTATGGCGAAAAATATCGACAATGCTATAAATTTAGGTTGGGTTGTAAGACCTACGGCTGCTACTGCAGAGCTTCCAATCGAAGACACCATGTATGTGTCGATAATTCCTGCAAGTGCAATGAAAAAGCTCTCCAACACCGACGGCCACGCCACCTGTATCGCTCTTTTGTAAAAATTCTTATTCTTCATCTAATCATCCATTCTAAAATTCAATCTAATTCAAATATCTAAAAATAAAATTATATATTACATCATACTCTTAATAAAAAATTAATACAAGTTAGCGTGTTTTAATTCTTACAGTTGAATACTCCTCAATAGTATATACGACCTCAAATCCTAAGCTCAAAAATAAATTCAACGAAGGATTACAGGTACCAATATTGTCATATAGCTCATCTATGTCTAATTTTTTTGCCAAATCAATCAAAAACATCAACCCTTTTTTCCCGTAGCCGTTGTTTCTGTATTCATCTTTTACAATTAAACTGCAAATCCACCTATCATCTTCCTTATATATACAACATTCTCCTACAGGCTTGTTGTGACCCATAATGTAATAGTAAAATCTGTCGTCAGAATTTATCCATTTGTCATACCAATTTCGCCATTTGTCTTCTGAGAAATCAATAGCTCCGCCGTATTTTTCATTGAAACTCATCGTCTTTTCATCCGCCAACAATTCTTGTCTGAAATTCATCTCATCAAATTCAGGAATCACAAAATCACATTCGTAGTCTTCATCAATCATAGAATACATACAAGAATCTGCCACGCCTTGGTTGTTTGTAGCTGATTTTCTAAGACAACCTTCGTATTTCATGTTTGCGTTTCCCATCACCTTGCCACTTGCAGAGTTTCTCCTGTCGTGTGTGGCTTCAACTCTTACGGCGTGTTTTTCTTCAAACAAATATTTTAGCATTAGTTTCAAAGACTCTGTCATTATTCCCTGTGACCAATAATCGTATCCCAAACAATAACCGATATTATAAGTCTTTGGGTTTTCTTTGATTAACCTAGCTGCAATGCTACCGATGTTTTCATCATCAGTGTTGCAAATCGCAAAATTGATGTTCTTGTCATCATTTATCCATTGTTTGATAATATTTTCAGATTCCGAGACTTTTGTGTGTGGATTCCACGATAAAAATTTCGTAACTCTGCTGTCACTTGACCAATTTTCAAACATTTTTTCTGCATCATTTATTGTAAATTTTCTCAAAATTATTTTGTCAGTTTTCATAATCGCACTTCCTTTTTTTATATAATATCACATAATTTTCTTTCAATTATACACCTAATTTAGCGTTTAAAACAATTGTAAAATTTCGTTGACGGGTTTTGTTATATATTATACAATTAAATAGCGATAATATTTATCTCTAATAATATCAGGAGGTGAACTAATGAGTTCAGAAGGAGACAATTGTTGTTGCGAAGTCGTAACAAAAGAAAGCCTTATCCAAGGATTTACTGGTGAGGTTATCGGTACATTTTTGATGTGTTTTTTGGGAATTGGCGCTGTAGCAACGGCTACTTTATATCAAGCTCACACCGGTCCATTCCAAGTTGGTATGGTTTGGGGTCTTGCAATCGCTATTGCAATTTACACTACAAGAAATTTATCCTGTGCGCACTTCAATCCTGCGGTTACATTTGCAATGTGTATTTCAAAAAGATGTTCATGGAAGAATTTCCCAGTTTATGTTCTTGGACAATTCGTCGGAGCAATCTTGGCAGCTAGTGCATTGTGGGTATTCTTTCAAGATTCTGTCAAGAAAAGCTTGGATGTAGCGAATGTGACAATGGATGTGGCAACGCCTGCATCAAGTATTTGGTGCGAAGTGTTCCCGAACACAGCAAACGGCGTAATCAGCATGCCTGTTGCAGCATTTGCAGAAGCTTTTGGAGTTTTCATTTTAGTTATGATAATTTTCTCAATGACTGAAGGTTGTAATGTGGGTAGACCAAGTGACGATATTTTCCCATTATTCATCGGTCTAACAGTAACAGCGTTGATTTGTACTATTGGACCTATGACTGATGCAGGACTCAATCCAGCGAGAGATTTCGGCCCAAGAATCGTGGCATATTTCGTTGGATGGAAAAACGTTGCGTTCTCAATGGATGCATTCATCGTTTATGCGCTTGCACCATTAATCGGTGGCGGTTTGTCGGCGATTTTGTTTACAAAGTTTATCGAACCAATGCAAAACAAGAAAAACTGCAGCTGCAATTAATAATTTAATAACAATAGGAGGTATTTATGGAAGATATTAGAAAACAAGTATCAGAGTATTACAGCAACATAACTACAGAAAAAGAAGGACAAATGGAAACAAAAATCTGTAGTTGTCAAGATAGTATGCCTGATCATTTGAAAGAAATAAGAAGTATGATTAATCCTGAAATTATCAAAAGATTTTACGGATGTGGCTCCCCTATCCCACCAGCATTAGAAGGATGCACTGTATTGGATTTGGGATGTGGAACTGGATTGGATGTTTACATTGCATCTAAATTAGTTGGAGAAAATGGAAAAGTAATCGGTGTCGACATGACTGATGACCAATTGAACTTCGCTAAGAAATACCAAGACGAAATGGCTGAAAAATTCGGCTACAAGAAATCAAACGTAGAATTCAAGAAAGGCTACATCGAAGATTTGAAATCAATTGGAATCGAAGACGAATCAATCGATGTTGTAATCAGTAACTGCGTTATCAACCTTTCTCCATTCAAGGAAGAAGTGTTCAAAGAAGTGTGGCGAGTTTTGAAAAAAGGCGGAGAATTGTACTTCTCAGATATTTTCGCTGACAGAAGAGTTTCTGATGAAATTTACCAAAACCCTGTATTGCGTGGTGAATGCTTAGCAGGAGCAATGTATGTCGAAGATTTCAGAAGACTTTTGAGAAAAATAGGCTGGGAAGATTTCAGATACACTAAAACAACTGTTGCTCCAATCGAAAACAAGGAAATTGAAAAATTAGTTGGTAATGTTAACTTCACATCAAGAACTGTAAGAGCAATAAAATTGCCAGGAATTATTGAAGATAAATGTGAACAATACGGACAATTTGCGACATATCGTGGAGGAATGATAGGATGCGACAACTATTTCGACCTAGATGACCACCACAGATTTTTCGTAGATTTGCCAATGGCAGTGTGTGGAAACAGCTGTGCAATGGTACAAGATACAAGATTTGGACAATATTTTGATGTAGTCGGAGACAGAAGCAAACACTTTGGTTTGTTTGACGGTTGTGGCGACGCTCCTACCACTTCTGCAGGCGACTGCTGTGACGGCGGATCTTGCTGCTGCTAACAAAAAACAAAAGTTGTGAGTTTTCTCACAGCTTTTTTGATTGCGCAAAATCATGCTTTAATATATTTAGTTGCCCTTCCACTACCTATTTGTTTGATTAAATGTGTGTCTTTTAATTCTTTTAAGGCTCTTTCAATAGTTCTTTGAGAAATGTCTGGACAAATCATAACTATATCTGACTTTGACAATGGTTTTAACGTTTTTTCGAAAACTTTCATGATTCTATCAGCAGATGTCAAAGATTTCTCTCCTATAAGTCTGAATCTTTCATCACACTCGAAATATGCTTTGTAAATAACAGATAACATATATTTGATAAATGGCAACTCGTCATTATCTCCAGAATGCCAATTCTCGCTCGATGCTTGTAATTGTTCATAATACTTATCCTTAGTATCTTCAATTATCATTTCCAAAGAAATATATTTCCCTACAAAAAACCCATTTTTATATAAAAGTAAAAGCGTCAACAGCCTTGACATTCTTCCATTTCCGTCATAAAAAGGATGAATACACAAAAAATCATGCACCACAACTGGAATTAACAACAGTGGTGGTACTTTTAATTTTACTGCTTCATCATAAGCACTTATCATCTTATCGATATAATTTTCCGTTTCAAATGCAGATACTGGTTGAAACCTTATTTTTTTCTCTCCAAATGCATTTGTTTCCACAATGCTATTATCGATAGTTTTGAATTTCCCCTTATGATTTTCAGAAGAGTAATAATACAACCTACTATGAAGAGTCAAGATATTATTTTTCGTAAGGTCAATATCCGTATAATTTTCGTGGATAATATCCAGCACTTCCCTATATCCATATATTTCCTCTTCATTTCTATTTCTAGGCTCGCTTTTTTTATTCATCAATTCTTCTAATCTACTATCATTTGTAGAAATTCCTTCGATTGCATTAGAAGATTTTGTCGACTGAATCTTCGCAACCTCCACCATCTTTTCAAGTACATCAGAAAAATTTGCTACATAAAGTTCCTGTTTGCCTTTATATTCGTAAATTTTTGATATCAAATCGTACATATTTGCAGGAATATTTAGATTTAATAATTTTGAATAATCAAATTCTCTCATACATTCTCACCATCTTTCTCGCCATTATACCATAAATGGCGTAGATAAATCAATATTGGCGAGATTAATCTCGCCATTTTTATCGATTTGGCGTAGATAAATCAAATGTGGCGAGAAAAAAATTTTATTACTACAATTTCTTGCTCCAATATATTTTTAGTATCAGTGTTATTATTATTTGTCCAATAGCTACTGCTGTAAGTGCGATGAACACTTCATAGTTTACATAGGACATGACGCAGGCGATTACTGCTATGACTAATGACAATATTGGTACAATGTTTTTTCCGGATTTCATTCTTATTAATATTTCACGTTCGTCTGTTTCTTTTGTATACATTTCTTTTAGATATTTTTCATCTCTGTAGGCTCTTATCAAACATCCCATATAAAATACGCAAACTAATTCTATTCCTGTGAAAAATCCCAAAACATAGTCCGTTCTATCTGTAGTCTCTAGTGATATATCTTTCAAAAAGTCCGCTCCTAGAACAATAGCTAAGAGAGCTATGACGCAAAATACTACTAGCAAAGATATTCTACGCGCTATTTCTTTTCTGTAGTTTTGTAAGTTTTTCATTTAATCGTCCTCCTCCATTGTAAATATGTCTTCGATTTTCATTTCGAAAAATTTCGCTATTTTGAATGCAAGTGGGAGTGATGCGATATATTTTCCATTTTCTATCGATGTGATAGTTTGTCTTGTCACTCCAACTTCATTCGCCAATTCTTCCTGAGTAATTTTGTTTTCTTTTCTTAATTGGGAAATAATATTTTTCATTTTTTCTCCTTTGCAAAGTTCACTTTACATTTTTAGTATAGTATGCTTTACATATTTTGTCAAGTACACTTTACATTTTCCAAAACAAAAAAAACTACGAGACTTATCACCCGTAGTTTTCATTTTAAATATCAAATTAAATTATCTGTATAATCCACCAACTGATTTTAAATTAGCGTTGATGATTTCCATTACTTTGTCGTAAGCTTCTGTTGATGACATTTCTACATTTTCAAGCGTTCTTCTTTCAGAAAATTCTACGATTTCTTCAGCAGCTTTCTTACCGACAGTTATTCTTAGTGGAATTCCTATCAAATCACGGTCGTTGAATTTTACTCCGGCTCTTTCTTTTCTATCATCAAGTAGAACTTCTACTCCTTGAAGAAGTAATTTTTCGTAAAGTTTTTCTGCAAGAGTGTTTTGTTCTTCATCTTTTGTGTTAACAATTGTGATGATCACATGATATGGAGCTACAACTAATGGCCAAATCATTCCCTTGTCGTCGTGATTTTGTTCTACAATTGCGCTTACACTTCTTGTAACGCCGATTCCGTATGATCCCATCCAGAAGAATTGTTCTTTTCCATTTTCATCAAGGAATGTAGCGTTCATGCTCTTGGAATATTTTTGTCCCAATTGGAAGATATTTCCAACTTCGATTCCTCTTTTGAATTTCAATGGAGATTTTGTTTCGGGGTCGATGTCTCCTTCTTGTACCATCAACAAATCTTCCACGATTTCTCCTTCGAAATCATCTCCATAGTTTACGTTTTTGATGTGGTAGTTTTCTTCATTCGCTCCAACGACGAAGTTTTTCATTTGCTTAACTCTTGAATCAATTATGATTCTACAATCTAGTCCGATTGGTCCTGTAAATCCTGGTGAACTGTTCAATGCCAAGATGTCTTGTTCTTCCATCATTTCGATTTCATGTTCTGGACATTTCAAATAACTTACAAGTTTGGACATGTTAAGTTCACGATCTCCTGGTATGAACACAATTACAGGTTTTCCTTCTACCATTAAATCCACAGCCTTCAAACAATGTGCTGCGTCAACATTCAAGAAATCACTTACTTCTTCAATTGTTTTGCAGTTTGGTGTGAGGACTTTTTCTGATGAAAGTTTTTCTACATTTTCATCGTTTACTTGATAGTAGACGTATGCTTTTTCATCTGTTGCTGCGAAATCACTGTCATCGCTGTAGCAAATCACACCTTCACCTACATCGCTAAGTGCGATGAATTCGTGTGAACTGTTGCCACCCATTGCGCCACTGTCTCCAGCTACGATTTTGTATTCCAAACCAAGTCTGTTGAATACAACTTCATACGCTCTCCACATGTTCATGTAAGCTTCACCCATTGCTTCTTCGTCTACATCAAATGTATAAGCATCTTGCATCAAGAACTCTCTGGAACGATTGATTCCAAATCTTGGTCTTTTTTCATCACGGTATTTTGTTTGGATTTGGTAAATATTAAGTGGAAGTTGCTTGTAGCTTTTGATTTCACCTTTTACTAAATCTGTAAAATATTCTTCAGCTGTTGGTCCAAGGCAGAATTCACGATTGTTTCTGTCTTTGAGCTTGAACATTTCTGGTCCAAATGTCTTCCATCTTCCAGATTCTTCCCAGATTTCACGAGGTTGAGTTATTGGCATGTGAATTTCTTGTGAACCGTAGTTGTCCATTTCTTCACGAACGATGTTTTCTACCTTTCTTACAATTCGATATCCCAATGGCAAATAACTGTACAATCCTGCTGCCGTTTTTCTAATCATGCCAGCTCTTAATAGAAGCTTGTGGCTTGCTATTTCTGCATCTTGTGGATCCTCTCTTAAAGTTGGCATATAAAATTTATTCATTCTCATAATTTATAAGTTCCTTTCTTTTAGTAGTTATATGTATCTAAAAAAAGATCCCTCGTCACGAAGACGAAGGATCGCTATACCACTTCTAGTTTGTTAGTTATAAGGTGACAACCCTATGATTTTGACATAATCTCCGAGTTAGGTTCATTCTATCGTAAATGAAAGTTTCCACCTTACACTTTCTCTCTGAAAAATCGTATAGAACTAATATTCTCTTCATCGATACATTAGATTGTATCAGAATAGAATGTTTTTGTAAAGATTACTACTTTATTTTTTCAATAATTCTTGATTTTGTTTCAAAATTATTGTCTGTTCCTGTGAATGAAGAATCTTTTACTGCCAAATCACTCATAGCATCGATTATGTCTTTGAATTTGTTCAAATCTTTTGTCTTATTGGATAATTCATCAATTCCTTTTTCTTTGTATTCTTTTAATTTGGAACTGAATTCTTTTTGTCCAGAAGAAAGCTTGTCGCTTCCTGATTTTAATTGTCCAGTTGATGAATCTAATTTTCCAAGTCCATCGTTTAACATATTGATTGCATTACTCATTGGAATGATGGCTTTTTCATTGATTTGTGACAATGAAGATAAAAGAGCTGATTGTTTATTGAACTCTTGCAATCCACCAGATAATTTCTTAGAGCCTTCAACTAATGCACTTGAATTCTTATCCAATTCTTCCATTCCATTTAAAAGCATTGCCATTGCTTGTTCGTTTTGCAATGTACCTTCTTTTAATGTTTGTGATCCACCTTTGATTTGACCTGTTGCATCGTCAAGTTTGTCGATGGAATCCTTTAATGTTGACAATCCTTCTGCGCCATTCAATGCGCCACCCATCTGTCCCAATCCTTGAGATAATTGATTAGAAGAATCCACAAGTTTTGCTTTGGATTGATTCATAGCGGCAGATGTTCTCATGAGTGCATTTGATAAATCAGCGTTTCCTTGTGACAATGCACTTGAACTTTGTGCTAATTCATTTAATGCAGCTTGTAATTTTTGTTGCCCAGCATTTTGTGAACCAGCATTTCTGATGGATTCTGCTTGTGCATACATTACGTTTTTTTGTGCTTGAAGATATGCTATTGTGTCGTTTAGTTGTCCTTCTTCATTGTTTGCTTGCAATTGTTGGATTGCGTTGTTCAATCCTTCGGCAGAGCTTTCAAGTCCAAGGGCTATTTTTTCTGTGTTTGCACTTGTGTCAACTCCTCCTGCAGCTTGTGCTACTTGTTGTAATTTTTGGTTGAATTGTGCGCTCGAATCTTTTAATTGTGCAGATTTTCCCGAAATTTGTTGTACCGTATCTGCTAATTGACCGTAACTTCCTGCCAAGCCATTCAATCCGTTTGACAATTGTGATGATTTTTCAAGTAATTGGTCTTTTTGTGCGTTCATTTGTTTCATATTTTCAGTTCCAGCTCTCAATTGTGATGTCGCATCTTTTAATTTGCCAACTCCATTGTCCAAATCAGTAGCGCCTTTCGCTAATTTTTCTGATCCTTCTTTGATTTTTGCTGTGTTTTCTTTGATTTTTCCAACTGCAGCTGTGTAATCAGAAATTCCATTGTACAATTTCAAACTACCGTCATTCATTTGAGCGATGTATCCTTGGATAGGGCCAACTTTTGATTGTAATCCCGAAAATTTTCCTTGCATTTGTTGTGTTGATGATGCAAGTTTTTGTGAACCATTGTGTAGTTTGGTAACTCCTGTTTGCATTTGTGAAATTCCTGAGTTTAGTTTGTCTTGTCCTTCAGATAATTTAACTGATGCATCTACAAGTTTTTGTGAATTGTCTTGTAATTCTTTAACACCGTTTTGAAGCTTATCCAATGAATCGATGTTTTTCTTTTCTTGGAAAAATTCATTAGTGATTACAGAATAGATTTCTACTGGTTTGTAATCCTTAATGTCCATTTCAACTGAAACTTCGTCTTTGAATTTGTCCAAATTTTTGTCTTCTACAATCCCACTCAAGTTTTGTTTCATGCCTGGTGTCATAACTGTAGTTACTATTTCGTTTTTGCCGTCTTTTACGATTTTAACATCGTCTGATGATACGTTGTTTACTTTTTCATCGTCAAATGTCATCGCAGCAACTACAACGTATGGTGAATATACATTTTTTGATTGTCCGTCGATTGTTTTCTTTTCGTATCTGTTATTTTTAGAAGTGATTACAATCTTCAAATGACCAGATTTTCCTTCCAATTCAGAAGCTTTCATTTCTTTTCCATCCAAGAAATATTTTACAGATACATCCACTGGAAGTTTCTTGTCAGTGTCACCTTTGTAGTAGACATCTTTTTTGTTTTCATCTAATTTCAAATATCCGTTTTCAGATTTTAACATTTTATCTGTTTTCAAATCTTTTACATTTGTCAAATTAGATTTGTCGTTTGTTTTTATATTTTTATCTGAATTTAACCACACAGAAACTGACTTGTCTTTGATTTCATTACCTTCTACTGTTACATAAACAGTTTCTGATTTTTTGATTAAATCTTGTTGTTCTGCAAATGATAAATTAGCAAATGTCATCGAAGAAATTAATGACAACGCTAAGATTTTTTCGATATTTTTCTTCATAGTGTTCTCCTTTACGCTAAATTTTTAGTTGTTTTCTTGATAAATGGGAATGTAACGCTCAATATTGCTGGAAGTAATATTATAATTACAAGCATACTGATGATTGCTCCCCTAGCAAGTAACGTACATATTGTGGATACTATTTCCATTTTTGAATAAATTCCTACGCCAATTGTAGCAGCCATGAATGATAAGGCACTTGTAACAATTGATTTGGAAGTTTCTTTTACTGATGTTTTCAACGAGCCATTTAAATCTTTGCTCTTTCGATATTCGTACAAGAATCTGTCGGTCATCAGTATAGAATAATCTATCGTCGATCCCAGTTGAATTACGCCGATAACAATCGATGTGATAAACGGAATTGTTTGATTGAAGTAGAATGGGATTGCCATGTTGATTTGAATTGCAAGTTCAATTGCCGCTATCAATACAACTGGAATTCCAAATGATTTGAAAGATATTGCGATGATTATGAATACTGCGATTAATGATGCTATGTTAACCATCTTGAAATCTTGGTCAGAAATATCTGTCAAATCGTCTGTAAGAACAGCTTCGCCTGTCAAATATCCGTCCTTGTCGTGTTTTGCAATTACATCACGCATTTGTGTGATTTGTTTGTTAACCTCTTCAGATGCCGTTTGGTATTTTGAATTAACCATAATCATTTCGTAGCCGTTTTTTACGAAGTTATCTCTGAGTTTATCTGGCAAGAATGTTGCAGGAATTGTAACTCCAGTAATCGAGCTTGTTCCAACAACTGAATTTATTCCGTCGATATGTTTTAATTCATCGATCATAGAATTCATAGCAGTATTAGATAAATTGTCTTTTACAACGATAAAATGAGTACTTGCCATGTTGTAGTCTTTTTTCATTTTATTAAGAGATACTATTGAATCCAAATCTTGTGGCAATGATCTATCCAAATTGTAGTATAATTTTGTGTTTACAGATCCGTAAATCGCTGGAATAAATAGCACTACAAATACCATTGCCAACACTTTTCTCTTGTCTACGACGAAGTTTGACAATTTGTTAAATTCTGAAAGTAATACCTTGTGATTGTATTTGTCCACAGCTTTTTCTGTAAGAAGTAGCATTGGTGGAAGAACAATCAAAGTAGATAAAAGTCCGATGAACACGCCCTTGCTCATTACAAGTCCAATGTCTTTACCCAAAGACAATCTCATCAATATTAAAACCAAAAATCCTGCAAAAGTTGTAAGTGAAGATGAGAAAAGAGATGAGAATGTCGCCTCAATTGCTTTTGCCATTGCCTTTGCGTGTGAATCTCTCTTTTTCTTTTCCGCTGCATATCTGTGATACAAGAAAATCGAATAGTCCATCGTTACAGCAAGTTGCAACACCGCTGCGATTGCCTTGGTAATGTAGGATATTTGTCCCAAAAATATATTAGTCCCAAAATTATAAATAACAGCATATCCTATATTCAACATAAACACGAATGGAATTACAGTCGATTCATTCGTCAAGCTCAACACCACAAGTCCAAGTGCCACAGCCAACATTACATAAATCGGCGTTTCCTTGTCAATCAAATCTTTCGTATCTTTTACAAGAGCGCTAATTCCGCTCAAATATTTTTGTTTCGATTCGATTTTTTTGATTTGTTCGATTGCCTTCATAGTTCTGATTGAAGATGAGGATTCGCTAAATTTAACCATCATCAACGTACTATCTTTTGCGTAGAACACATCTCTAATATCGTCTGGCAAAAATTCGTTGGGAACAGTCGGCCCAATAATCGAAGTCTTGGAGATAACATCCTCAACCCCGTCGATTTTTTGCACTTGTTCTCTCAATTTCTCGGCATCATTGTCACTGCCTTCTAAAATCAACATCCCAGTAGCTGCGTTTTTGAAATCTTTATCCAAAATAGATTGACCTTGTGTTGATTTCAAATCAGTTGGCAAATAAGACAAAATATCGTAGTTGATATTTGTCGCCTTGTAACCAATTATTGATGGAATCAACAACAAAGTCATAACCAAAAGCACTAGCTTGGGATGATTAGCTATAAATTCTGAAAATTTCTTCATGTAAATCACCCTTATCTATTTAAAATTTGTTTAATCACCTCAACCAAAACAGACTTCATTTCATCAATCGATAAAATAGAATCCTTTCTGATTGCAAGTTTGCAAGTTGAAATCACAGTTTCAATCGTCAAAGAAAGAATATACAATTTTTGTGAATCAGAATATTCCTTTGAGAACAACTGTGAATACTTGTTCAAAATGAATTTCAGTGTAGTGTCCGCTTCGGCAAATCTTTCTTCATTTTCAACCTTCGCATACAACGCCCAGTTCAAATTGCTCGCAACAAGTTCAAACTCAAAAGGATGAGCAATGTAATAATCAATTATAAATTCTGTAAAACTAATAAACCTCTCGACATGATCTTCTTGCGTGCATTTTTTCTCGGCTTCAAGCACCAAATCAACAACCTTTGACAGGACGATTTGTTCCTTCAAATCTTCCTTGTCCTTAAAATACGAATAAAAAGTTCCCAATCCCAAATCAGTGTTATTCATGATATCCCTGATAGTAGTCTTCTCAACGCCCTTTTTCTCAAACATTTTGATTGCAGATTGGATTATTTGTAATTTATTATCCTTTTTCTTTTCATCCAAATACGACACAACTAACCTCCTTTCATCTATTGAACAACGTTCATTTCTTTTGACGTTTTTTATTGTACCACTTTTTTGAACTGTGTTCAACATTTTTTCTAATTTTTTTTATTTTTATTTTTATAATTTAAAACGTTGAAATAACAATATTTGTTTGGCAAATTTCGTTTTTATTTGATATTTTTCAATTTCATAAAACAAAATTTTTGAAATTTTGTAACATTTTTTTATAAATTTTCCGGGGTTGGAGTTTGATGTAAATTTAGGCAAAAAATACCAGAGCCACAAAATGCTCTGATATTTTTCATGAAAGGAATTGTGTATGATAATTTTAATATTTAACCTTTTACAGATCCTTGTGTTAATCCTGAAATAAGTTTGTTTCTAAAAATAATCGCAACTATTGCCGGAATAACTAATGATACCAATCCGCACAATGCAATTAATCCGTAACTTATATCGTTTCTACCCATAAATTCCGACAAAATAAGTGTGACAACTTTGTTTTCCGGTGAAGATAGTAGTATCAATGGAATTTGGAATTGGTTCCAACTCATTATAAACACCATCAAAACACAAGTGAGTATAATTGGATAAGAGATTGGAAGTATTACGTAGAAAAATATTTGTCTTTCGTTTAATCCTTCTACTTCCGCAGCTTCGAGCAATTCTTTCGGCAATGTTTTGAAATAGTTCATGATTATCCAAGTGGTTATCGGAATAAATGCCGATACGTAAATTATGGATACGTAGAATAATTTATCCAAGAATCCAAATCTCGCAAATGTCGCATATATTGGAATTATTGTCGTAAATACTGGAATTACTATTGTTATCATTAAGAATTTAATGATGAAATTTTTCGCAAAGAATTTGTATCTATAAAATGCATATCCCGCCAAAACCGCTGTCGGTATTCCAATTAATATTGTCAACGCTGCCATTTTCAACGAATTCATCAATCCACCAAATAAAACTTCGTGTGATTTTGTCGTCGCATCGAAAATTTCTTTGTAATTTCCCCAATAAATTTCTGATGGCAAAAAGCTTGTAGTGTTTTTTAACATTTCATATTCAGGAGTAATTGTGATTACGAAGCACCAAATAAGTGGTCCCAATGTAAACAATATGAATAATATGATGCACAAATATTTAATTATCTTTTCAAATAAACTGTCTTTCATATTCACTCCTTAATTTGCATCCTTGATGTAGAAATATCCAATAATTCCGGATAAAATCATAATTATATAAGTGATAGCTGATCCATATCCGAAATTCAAATAACTAAATGTGTGCATGTAGTTGTAAATCAACAAAGTTGCTGCTTCAAGCTTGTATCCTGTTATCGTAACAACCTCGTCGAACACATTGATTGCTGCCATTGTGATTTGGATAAGAACTATTGCCATCGATGGAAGTAACATCGGTAGAGTAATTTCTCTGAATTGTTGGGCTTTTGATGCTCCGTCAACTAATGCTGCTTCGTACAAATCATCTGGAATATTTTTCAATGTAGAAAGTATTAGTATCGCACAAAATGGTACAACTCTCCACGCGACAACGACACTTACTACAAATAAAGTCGTCTTCAGATTCACTGTCCACAAAACTGGTTTTTCTATTAAATGTAAATTGATCAATATTTTATTCATAAGTCCATATCCTGGATAAAATATAAATTTCCAAATAATACCATTTACCAACGGTGGAAGTGCCCACGGAATTATCGCAATAGCTGTAAGAACAGGGCTTAGGCGAAGTTTTTCGTTCAAAATCAATCCTACGATTACGCTGCATACAAAAGCTATGATTACTGTAAGCAAAAGTATGATTAAACTGTTTTTGAGTGCGGCGTAAAAATCAGGTGATTTCAAAACTTTTTCGTAGTTTTTGAGTCCAATCCATTTTATATTGTATGGTTCTGTCAAGTTATAATTTTGTAAACTGAAAAAGAACGTCCTGATTACTGGATACACTACTGTTGTTATGATGATAAACAATGCTGGAAGCAAAAGTAGGTATCCTTTTTTGCTTTTTTTCATTTTTGCTCCTTAGATTTTATGATAGTAAAAAAGCTCAAATTCCGAAAAATTTGAGCTTAGTTTGTTATTTATTTTCTTCAACTATCTTATTAACATTTGTTACCATTTGTTTTGCTGCTTGTTCTGGTGTTAATTTTTCGTTAGCCATTTGGTTGATAGTATTGAATATTTCTGTGCTCATTTTTGTATAATAAATAGGAACTCCATTAGGGAATGGTGTTTCGATTACTTTTGCAAGTTCTAACATAGCTCCTGGGTTTTTGATTTTACCTTCGTTTAGAAGTTGTTCAATTACAGAAGTTCTTGTAGGTAAGTTAGATAATGCATTATACAATTTGTATTGTGTTTCTTTTGAAGTGTACCATTTTGCAAATTTCATTGCAGCTTCTTTGTTCTTGCTATATGGTGATACTCCGATTGCTTCAGCAAATGGTACTGTAGCTGTAGCTTTTTTATCTTTTCCTGGTAATACTATTGGCATTACTTGGTCAACTACTTTTGATTTTTCTTTGTCGTTAACACTCATTACGTTAGATGATGGCCCTACCATAAATGCACATTCGCCATTTTTCAATTTATCAAATGCACCAGAAGCTGTTCTATTAGCTGGATCTGATAATCCAGGACGATTTATTTTATCCAAGATTGTAAGAGCATCCAATGTAGCTTCTTCATTTAATGTGTTGTCATCATTAAATACTTTGCCATTTCTTGTGTAAGCTAACCATAAGAATGTAGTAGTTGTTTTTTCATCAGCTGCCATTGGGTTACTAATAGGATATTCGCAAACCTTCTTTTCTTTTAGAACTTTTGCATCGTTGATAACATCATCCCATGTTTGTGGCTCTTTTGTTAAACCAGCTTTTTCATACATGGCTTTGTTGTAGAATCCGATTCTGTAGTCGTTAGAATATGGAATTGCATATAACTTATTGTCAATCATAAATGTTGAAGTAGTCTTCATATCTTCCAAATCTGCCTTGTCCATTTCGATTGGTTCTAACCAGCCAGCTTTTTGAAATTCACCAACCCATGACCAGTCAACTTCATAAACATCTGCCGCTGCATTCTTTCCTGCTGCTGCTGTAGAGATTTTGTTTCTGATATCATCCCAGCTCGTTGGCATTACATTTACTTTAATGCCTGATTCTTTTTCAAAATCAGCCAACATTTCTTTTGTAGGAACTCCCCATTCAGGAATCATAAGCGAAACTTCTTTAGTTTCTGCTGAATTTTTATCATCAGTTGTTCCTTTAGAGGATTCATTTGTGTTTCCTTTGGAGCATCCGCTCATAAGTAGTGCTGTAACCATTAAGAATAAAGTTACTTTAAAAAGTTTTTTCATAGTATACTCCTTTAATTTTTATATTGACACAGATTCGCCTGTGTTCTTATCAAAATAATTTAATATGGCATCATTTTTTATTCTAAGAGAAATCTTATCTCCAAGTGAATATTCTGTTTCTCCTGAATATTTTATAGTAAGTTTGATGTCTTCTCTTTCAACGTGAACGAATTTTTCGCTACCCAAATTTTCGATAACAGTAATTACATAATCGTCGCCTTCAACTATACGCAAGTTTTCCGGTCTAAGACCAACACACAAGTGGGATTCGATTTTCTTTCCAGATGCGATATAAAAATCCTCAGCTCCCAATATATTAATAGTTGGACTGCCAATGAATTCTGCAACAAAAATATTGATAGGATGCTTGTAAATCTCATCCGGTGTACCTATTTGTTGAATAACCCCATCTTTCATGATAACTATTCGATCTCCCATAGTCATAGCTTCTGTTTGATCGTGAGTTACATAAATCATTGTCGTTTGTAAATCTTTTTGTAGTTTTACAATTTCCGCTCTCATTTGAACTCTAAGCTTTGCATCCAAGTTACTCAACGGTTCATCCATCAAGAAAACTTTTGGATTTCTGACAATAGCTCTTCCAAGAGCGACTCTTTGTCTTTGTCCACCTGATAATTGTCCAGGTTTTCTGTTGAGCAAATCTTGCAAATCTAAAATCTCAGAAACTTTCTTGACCTTCTCATCAATTGTATTCTTGTCTACTTTTCTAATCTTCATCCCAAACGCCAAGTTATCGTAGACGTTTTTGTGAGGATAAAGTGCGTAATTTTGAAAAACCATAGCGATATCCCTATCTTTTGGACTCACATCATTTACGCATACATCGTCAATGAAAAGTTGTCCTGATGTGATATCTTCCAGTCCTGCTATAATTCTCAAAATAGTAGATTTCCCACAACCTGATGGACCAACAAAAACGACAAATTCCTTGTCCTTTAGTTCCAAGTTAAAATTTTCGATAGCTTTGAAATTGTTCTCATAAGTTTTGCAAATATTGCTAAATTTTAAAGTTGCCATTTCTACTCCATAAAAATATATTCTTCTTATTTCCCATTATATCCCATTTTCAAAATAATATCTCGTTTTACTTATTGGATTTTTCTATAAATGAATTAATTCCTAGCTTTAATTCCAA
>OGSY01000522.1_pt1 | contig 18267 bp, 11 predicted proteins | sample 1574281 | NCBI WGS metagenome assembly OGSY01 (sample SAMN03295855, study PRJEB24534) | human gut metagenome | isolation source: fecal sample 5 from infant 8 | host: Homo sapiens | place: USA: Pittsburgh, PA | collected 2014-07
GTTCCGTGTCCTTGATTATCCCCAGCAACATAAATTACCCCATACCGCTTATCCATTTCACAACTACCAGCAGAAACAATATCAATGATGCCCCAAGCAATATATGCACGAATATCCACTTTGTCTTCTTTTTCTGCCTTAATGATCTCGTTAAAATGAGAATCAAAATAATTGATTCGATATAAATCATGAACTTGTTCTTTTTCCAATACATCCTTCGCGCCAAAACCATTTTCAGCAATAATGACAGGACAATTATAGCGATCATAAACTTTATTCAAGGTTGTACGTAACCCTATTGCATCAATCTGCCATCCCCACTCACTAGCTTGAAGATAAGGATTTTTAGTTGTAATAACTAAATTACCAGCAGTTTTCTCCACTTCTTCTGTAGTGACAACACTTGAAGAATAATAAGAAAATGAAATAAACTCACAAGGAAATTCACTCAATACTTTTTTATCGTCTTTAGTTATATTCAAGTTAACCTTATTTTTTTCAAAAAAATCGTCCATGTAATAAGGATATTTCCCTTTCATTAGCACATCACTACAAAACCATTGATTAACTTGTTCTTCCTTCACTAATTTGAAATTATCTTCTGGTTTTGGCGTAAATGGGTAATAACAAAAACATGAAATCATTGCACCAAACTCCCCAGATACCTTCAATTTTTTTGCTAACTGGATCGTTTTCGCATTCGCAACAAACTGATGATGCAAAGATTCAAAAACTTTTTGCATATCATAGCCTTCACTTTCCGGCTTAATTAAACCGGTTCCATTATATGGGCTAAAGTAACCAGCATTTATCTCATTAAAAGGTAACCAATAATCAACATAACTCCCCCAACGCTCAAATACAAAATTCGCAAAATTCAAATAGTAGCGAATCATATTTCTATTCGTCCATCCACCATAATTTTCGACCAGATACAAAGGTACAGCATAATGATTCATTGTTAGAAAAATTTTAATATTGTTCTGTTTACAAAATTCAAAAATCTGATCGTAGTACTGAACGCCCTCCATATCTGGTTTTTCTTCAATTCCTTTTGGAAATAGCCTTGCCCAACTTAATGAAAAACGATAAATTTGAATACCTAATTCTTTCAATAAGTTTAAATCTTCTTCTACATACTCATAACCTTTCGTTCCAACTCTAAATGGATAATACAGCTTACTTTCTTCATCTTTCGATTCTTGAATCACTTGTTTGGTTAATAATCTCGTCTGCATAGTTGCATTACTATTTCTTGGCAAATATGGTCTACAATCTTGAGTATCGATTCCTTTTTTTTTGTCAAAACCTCCTTCATATTGACTTGCCGCAGTAGCTCCTCCCCACATGATCACTTTTGTAACCCCTTTCTTTTAGCGGTAAAAAAAAATTATAATTCTAATCACAAATACTAGACGACCAATTAAACATAGAATCATAATTACATAGCTAATCATACATCCTACGAATTTTTATTTCAAAATTTTTATAAAAAATAAGATTTTTTATTCCAAAAAGAACAGCCGTTAAAATTCTATTTTACTAGTACAATAATCAAATTTCTCTCTTAATCCATCGATTCAATAACATTAAATAATAATAAAAAAACTAATACAAAAGCTATTAACTTTATTGGTTCTATACTTTTTAATGAAAGTGCAGATCGCCAACATCTTTTATATGATGGAAAAATATAGAAAAGACACCTTGAACTCCTTTAGAATTAATTTCGCGAACTAATTCATAGGAGGTTTCAAGATGTCTTTTACTTAGCTTATCAAAGATACCCTAACTATCATTTTATCATTTGACAATGAGCCTAAAAACAGGCTAGCTGGCTTTTGTTTCTTCATTGTATTTTGTTTGATTACATTTCCTTTCCCTCTAACTGCTTGACTTCTTCAGCTGTCATTGGTCGATACTCGCCGAGTGCTAAGTCTTCTGGGAGCAGGAAGTTCCCCATTCGGATTCTTTTAAGATAAGTGACTTCTTTTCCTACGGCTTTGACCATCCGTTTGACTTGATGGAATTTTCCTTCATGTAGGATCAAGTGAATCACTGATGTTTCATCTTCCGAATTGACTGAAACAATCGATAACTGAGCAGGTCTGGTTTCTTCGCCACCATCAATCGTCAATCCTTGACTAAATGCCTGTACATCAGCTTCGGTCATGATACCGTTAACTTCAGCGAAGTACTCTTTTTCGACGTGTTTTTTTGGGGAAAGTAAACGGTGCGCCAAGCCGCCATCATTTGTCACAACCAATAAGCCTTCTGTATCTTTATCTAAACGCCCGACTGGAAAAAGGTCTTCCCGATAAGAAGTATCATCGAATAGATCAAGCACTGTTTGATCGTAGTTGTCTTGAGTGGCTGAAATTACTCCAGCTGGTTTATTGAGGATATAATAAAAATCTTTTTGGTAAATGAACTGTTCGCCTTCATAAGTCACTTGATCCTTCCATTCATCTACTTGGAATTTGTCACTTTTAATGGTTTGATCGTTCACTTTGATGTGCCCTTTTTTGATCAGTGCCTTGACTTCTTTGCGACTGCCTAATCCGACATCCGCTAAAAATTTGTCTAATCGCATGCTTTTCCTCCATTTGATTGAAAAAAGAAGTTAAGGGATAATAGGGAACATTATTCCTAACTTCTTTTTTCAAATTTTATTTACTACTTGATTCTTAATCGATGGCGTAATCGAACCATACTTGGTCCTAAAAGACGTTCAGCTAATCGAATTTTTAACGCTAAGTATGCGTACACCGTACCGCCAACACCAGCTACAAATAAAATCAAGAACAATGACTGAATTTTACTATCTTGATTGAGGAATAAACCGAAAACAGATTTCGTGACCCCAGCTGCTGCCAGCATGATCAGTGTCAAAATAAAAATCAATAGTGTTCTCCGCCAAACAAAACTTGGTTTGAAACGTGCCACTTGACGCATCTTTTTTAAAATCAACGTGCAAGAAACAGCAAAACCGATCATCGTCGCAAATAATGGACCATAGACTTCAAACAGACTGATCGCTGGATATTGCAAGATCACCTTCACGACAAAACCGATTGCAAGATAACGGATCGCTGCGGCATTTTCAAACATCCCTTGAAGCATATTGGAAACTAACATATATAGACCAAGGAACAGCCCCACAAAACTGGCTTGGATCAACACGTGACTTCCTAGTTTATCAGGTGCATAAAACAACGTATTTAAAGGATAGGCTAGCAAGATCACGCCAAAGGTAGCAGGAAACATAAAGAACGAAAACAATTGTAAATTGCCACTTGTCAGTTTCGCTAAACCACGGTGATCTTTGATCGTCACTGCTTCGGTGATCAACGGCAACCCAGTAGAAGCGATGGAAGTAGCAAGCGCAATCACGACCATCGTCAATTTATCTGGGTTTGCACTGAAAATTGAAAAGAGATCCAATAACTGATCTTTGGAATATTCAGTCGTTGCTGACATGATTTTAATAAAGGTAAACTGATCTACTAATTTAAAGATCGTCACTCCTGACCCAACAATAATAAACGGAATCGCTTCTTTGATCGTATCTAGTAACAATTCTTTTGTCGCTACGTTGACTTGGTTATGACTATACTGGACACGTGCCGCTGAATACGCCTGTTGTTTTTTCAAAAAATACAACAAAACCAAAATACTTGCTAACATTCCGATAAATGCAGCAAAAGTCGACTGAGTAACTGCTGTGACATAATCGCCTTTCATGACTTTCATAATAATAAAGGTCGCAAGCAACATGTAAAAGATCCGTGCGACTTGTTCCACGATTTGGGAAAGTGCATACGGCATCATTTCTTGGTTTCCTTGGAAATACCCTCGTATAACACTCATACAAGGAAAAACAAGTACCGCGATACTGAGTGATCGCATCGTTGGAATCAATTCTGCTCCGCCACCAGAAGCATGTGCGAGCCAAGGCGAAGCCACATACATAAATAATGAAAATAAGAGTCCTAGTACACCCATCATCTGTAATGCTCGAATAAATAAACGCCGAGAAGTCCCATATTCATTTAATGAATTGTAGCGAGCGGTTTGCTTGGCGATCGCCGCCGGAATCCCAGCTGTCGAAATCAGTAGGAACAAAGCATAAATATTGTAGCCCATATTGAATAATCCATTAGCAGCTTTCGCATTCTCCCCCATCCAAGCGTACCAAGGGATAATGTAGATCGCACCGAGTAACCGGGAAATGATATTACTAGCTGTCATCCAAGCAGAGCCACGAGCCATTTTTTCTTGAGGTGTTAAATTTTCCATTGCTGGTTTTCGTTGATTAGTCATCGATCAGATTCCAACTTTCTTCAAAACATTACTAACAGTTTAATAGTAAAAAGGGAAACTGGCAATCTTTTTTGTGTGATTTTTCTGTAAATTCAACATTTTTAAGATAACGTTTTCTTTCTAGCTATCATAAAGTTCCTCCTCAATAATGTTCGTTATTATTTAACATTTATAATTACTAACGAGTTGTTTTTTTCTTATGCTATACTAGTTCTATAATTAGCGAACGGAGGATGCGCTTATGCTGAAAGAATTGAAAAAAACACCGATCATTTTACTAGGTGTCGTTTTTATTGCCATTGGTTTGAATTGGTTTTTACTGCCACATGACATTGCTTCAGCAGGAGTCGGAGCGATCGGACATTTAGTTGAGACTGCCTTTTTGATTCCACGATCCATCACGGTTTGGTCAGTGAATGTCATCATGCTGCTATTAGCTATACTCTTATTAGGAAAAATGATCTTCATTAAAGCAGTATTTGGTAGTTTGCTCTTTCCACTTGTGTTAGATGTGATTCCTAAAACACCGATTTTTTATTCTCATCTTCTTTCGTTGATCATGGGAAGTCTACTTTTTAGTACGGGTGTCTATACGCTTTATACAGTTGGTGCATCAAACGGTGGCGTGACAATCCCACCAATCATCCTCCAAAAGTTCTTCCGTATCCCGGTTTCTAAAGGATTACTCTTAACGAATCTAATCATTGTTTGGTTGAATTATCTTGTGTTTGGATTACGGGAAACCCTCTATGTCTTATTTTCTATCGTTTTAAGTTCACTATTCTTAAAGCTATTGGGACGGATCTATCCGATCACAAATGATCTAGAGGCGTGATGCTCTCACTGTTGATTCAAGAATTACGTGCAAAAAAATCAAGAACTGTTCTGTTGGAACAATGTGTTATGCATTCGTTTCGGATAGGTCAGTAATGCTAGACAAGTAACAAGCAATTTTTATATAAAAAAGAGAAAAAGCTCAACACGTTCGGTCGTTTTGAGTTTTTTTCTCTTTCCTATTCTCTTTTGAGATAGCTGATTCCCTTTTTAGCAACTCTTTTGAAGTATGCTATAATAAATCAGAACCCAATGAATAATAAAGTGAGGGATGATTCAATGAGCTTCTCTTTAGAAGATATCCGTAAATTATTGATCAAAGAAAATTTATTAAAAGAATTTGTTTCTGTTCAAGGTTGGCATTTAGATGCTCCTGAGCAATTTGTATTCAAAAAGTTAAGTTATGACTCACGCCAAGTAGATCATGAGACGTTGTTTTTTTGTAAAGGTCTGAATTTCAAAGAAGAGTATTTAACAAGTGCGATCTCGAATGGTTTGAGCTACTACGTCGCTGAACAGCCTTACGAAAATACAGCAACTGGTATCATCGTGACTGATATTCGCAAAGCGATGGCGATCCTTTCCATGGCTTTTTATCAGTATCCCCAAAAACAATTGCAAGTGATCGGCTACACTGGAACTAAGGGAAAAACGACAGCAGCCTATTTTACCAAAGCCATTTTAGATCATGCGACAAACAACAAAACAGCGTTGCTTTCAACAATGAACACGACTTTAGATGGACAAACTTTTTTTAAATCCCATTTAACAACGCCTGAATCGTTAGACTTGTATCGCATGATGGCGGAAGCGGTAAAAAACGGTATGACACACTTAGTGATGGAAGTTTCCTCACAGGCTTACAAAACACAACGGGTATATGGTTTAACGCTAGATGTAGGAATCTTCCTGAACATCTCTCCTGATCATATCAGCCCCATTGAACATCCAACTTTTGATGATTATTTCTATTGCAAACGTCAACTGATTTTAAATTCTAAAACTGTGATTTTAGATCATGAAAGTGATCATTTCGATCTTTTACAGGAAACGGCTGAGTTAGCAAACGTCCCTTACATCACTTATGGACGTTCTGCCGAATCTGATTATGAAGTAAAAAGTTTAACTTCAGGGAACCATGCCTTTCACTTGATCAAACACAACGGAAAACTTGATATCGAAGCAGACTATGAGATCCAATTAGCCGGTGATTTCAACCAAGAAAATGCAGCAAGTGCTATCATTGCGGCTGCGTTGACTGGCGCTTCCATCGAGGATGCCCAAAAAGGACTCAAAGCAGCACGTGTGCCTGGACGGATGGATCAGTTGATCCAAAAAAATGGCAGTCATGTTTATGTCGATTATGCACATAATTATCTCAGTTTAAAAACATTATTAGAATTTGCCAAAAAAGAACATCCGAAGGGTCGGGTCATCGTTGTTCTAGGTAGCCCCGGAAACAAAGCAGTTTCTCGCCGTCAGGATTTCGGAAAAGTATTATCAGAAACGGCTGACGTCGTCTTTTTAACAGCGGATGATCCAGCGTTTGAAGATCCACAAAAAATCGCTGAAGAAATCAATGCAGCTATCACTAATGCTGAGCTTGAGGTTCACTATGAAATGGATCGTCCAGAAGCGATCAGACAAGCATTAGCGATCAGCAATCCTGAAGATTCCGTTGTAGTCGCTGGAAAAGGAGTCGATCCTTATCAAAAAATCAATGGGATAGATGTTCCTTATAAAGGCGATTATGAAGTCGTCAAAGAACTGATTGAAGACTGAGTATTTCAATGAATACCACTTATTTACAATAAAAAATACGAGATGCGAAACGTATTGAAGCGACCTCCAAAAATTAGATTTTTTGAAGGTCGCTTCACATTTATCGTAGTTTTCTATCTTTGTTTTTATTGAATTAATTGAAGCAAATCACATGGCTTTATTCCGCAGCTAATTCGGCTGCTTTTTCTCTTTCTTCAGTCAATAGTTTATTGTCATAGTATTTGATGAATGGTAACCAAATGAAGAACGCTAAAATTGCACATAATACTGCTAAAACAGCCGCCTTCCAGTCTCCCCCACTACCGACAAATGCGCCCACACCAACTGGCGAAGGCCAAGGCATTTGCGCCAGCATTGGCTTAACGATCTCGAAGCGAATGGCAAAATAAGCTAGTGAAGCCGATGCCATCGGTGCTAGGAAAAATGGAACAGCCAGATACGGATTATAAACAATTGGCATCCCAAAAATAATTGGCTCATTGATATTAAAGATACCTGGAACTAGTGAAGCTTTCCCTAGTACTTTTAATTGATCGGATTTAGCCAAAAAGGCAATGAAGAAGATCAATCCTAATGTGGCCCCTGATCCTCCTACTGTTACATAGGAATTATTAAATTCGCCAGCAAGCGGGAAATTCGCTCCCTGTGCATTTGCTGCCATGTTCGCTAATACGATCGGTGTCAAGAAAGAAGTAATGATATTGGCGCCGTGGATACCCACGATCCATAGTGCATGGATCAAGAAATAGATCACCATGATCCCTAACCATGTGTTCGTTAATTGAGTAACAAACCCGAATGGGATCGCAATCATTTTGAAGATATCTGTTCCTAATACAACCAACAGACCATTAACAAGCATCACGACGAAGCCAATCACAAATGTAGGGATCAAAGCTGTAAAGGAACGAGAAACACCTGGAGGTACTACATCAGGCATCTTGATGACCCAATTCCGTTTGACACAGATGCAATATAATTCAACAGCTATATATGACATGATGATTGCTGTAAAGATACCGGAAGTGCCTAGCCGCTCGACAAATGAGCCCATCCGAATCCCGTTCACAACAGTTTCCGTATCTGAGATACTAGCGATCAAGCTTACTTTCCCATCGGATAACACTAATTCCGGAATACACATGAAGAAAGCAAATACCGCAAGCAGCGAACCAGTTAAAGGATTGACATTCAACCCTTGTTCATCTCGTTCGATTGAAGTCAGTTCATAAGCAAAAACAATAGCAAAATAAATGGATAAAATCCCCATGGTCATCGTGTTGATGATCATGTACAAATCACTGACTTTAAAAAATGTAGCGTTGAAAAACCCTTCAAGAAATGGAAATGGTAAAGGTAAGATATTCAAAACCAAAAACATCGACCCGACAATCGTAAATGGAATCGAAGCCATCCCTGCTGCCATTACCGCCCGAACGATTTTCATTTGTGCAATTTTTCCCATCGGTCCCATCAAATACTTTTCCAAAAATTTAAACATTAGTTACTCCCCTTCCCTAATTGTGAAATCTTTTCATATTGTTTAACACGTTGATATTGACGGTCTTGATTACGTTCAATTTTTTCTAAGCGGAACCAGCAAAAGCCACAAACAAAGATACCGCTTACAAATAATGCGAGTAAAAATAGCTTGGTGCTATGATCATTAGATATAAATGGAAAAAATGAGCGATACCATGGGGTAAGTAGTAAGCCACTGATTCCTACGTTCATCATTCCTTGAATCTTAAAATAATTGCTCGTCCAAGGTGCTCGGTTCGTGTGCGTACGATAAAGTATGACTTGTTCACCGATAGCAGGAACGATCAAAGCCAGCAAGCTAAGCGGCAGTAGCCAGGCACTGCTTCTTGCGATTAATAGTAGTACTAGCCAATTAAGATTGATGAAAAAGAAAAAGGCTGTCAAATAACGAATCACAAGATAACGATTGAAGTACATGATTTTCAAACTAAATTGTTTCTTTTCTAAAGCTAATTGTTGCTTCTTAGTTTCATCCACCTTAATCTCCTCTTTCAAGCTTTTTGTTGATACAAATAACTCATTTCATTTGCGACTTCTAAAAGGGTCATTGTTGTCATTAAATGATCTTGGGCATGGACCATGATGATCTCCATCTCGATTTTTTGCCCACTTGCATATTCTTTTAGCAAGTTTGTCTGGGCTTTATGCGCTTCTAAAATAGCTTCATTTGCTTTATCTAATTGTTGACTTGCTTCCGCTTTTTCTCCTTGCCGTAGAAGTTTGAAGGCTTCATGAATCAATGTTCGGGCATTTCCACTATGCAAAATAATATCAAAAGCGATGACTTGTAATTCTTCACTCGTCATATTTCCAGTCACACGTATTCCTCCTTATTCAATCACCTCGTCAAAATGATTGCTAAAATTTTCAAACGTTGGTTCAATTAAAATTTGTTGTTGCAAATCTGTGCGATCAATTAATTGCACAATTGCTTTTGTCACTATAGTAATTTCTTCGTTTTCAATAAAAGATGGTGACACGAGAAAAACAAATTTGATCTGTTGGTAATCATCCCAAAACATCCCCTCCGGAATCACTGCGACTGCAATTTTTGTCGTGACCCCTACTGGAATAGCTGGATGTGGGACTGTAACGGTTTCACTGAAGACAATCTGTCCCATTTTCTCTCGCTTGCTGATTTGTGCCATCATTTCAAGGGTATAATCTTTTACTTCGTCTTTTTCTAAAAGCGAGAGTAGGTCTAAAATCACCGTCTCTTTAGTTGGTCTTTCAGAATAGACTTTGTACCATCTTTCAGAAAGCTGGCCATGATAATCCTGTCTTTTTTTCGGAGAATCTGTGCAAATAGTTTTTATTCTTTTTGACGGACAAGGTTGTAAGTCCGCAATCGTCTGTCGAATTTTTTGGCTATCTAGTGGATTCAAAAAGACACTCACATGTAATACGGGGATCTTAAAAATCATCGTTGATAAATCGATTGATGAAATAATCATATCTACGCCCATCAAAGTCATTTCATTGATCTCGTAATAACCTTTGACATTGGTCACTAAGAGCATTTCGCCAAACTCAGCAAGCACACGATTCTTCAACAATTGCGCACTTCCATAACCAGTTGCACAAATGATCAATACCCGTATTTTTTTCGCTGTTCTGACTTTTTCTAAAGCTGCCATGATGTGTAAGGTAAGATACGCCCATTCATCTTCATTGATCGTGAATTGTCGTAACATAGGCATTTGACTAAATATTCTTTTCGTCTGTTCAAAGGCGACCATATTTTCTTTTTTTATATCCTCAGTCAACGGATTCTCTAAAGTAATCCCTTGCCGTAGACGAACCACCATTGGCGTCAAATGATTAAGCAGACCATTTTTTAATTGTTGATCCTCAATCAGTGAATCGCCAAAAAAGTCGGCAAGCTGCTCAATCACTCTTGCTAATTCCTCGTAAAGCAGCTCATCATTTATTTTTTCGATGGGATTAGACTTAGCAACCAAATGCAATGTCAGATAATGAATTTCCGCTTCTGGAAAAGGTACTTTTGTCACACGATTCATTCGTTGAACGATCTTTTTTGCTACTTGATATTCACGGCGATCCACTAACTCTTCACTAAAATCTAAAGCTTCAATGGGGAATCCTTCGTTGATTCGCTTGATCGTCAATGCTAGGTGTAATGCTAGATTTTGCATGATAAAATCAGAAACTTTTAAATTTGCTTCTCGGATCTCATCTAAAATAATGATTAAAACCTCTTCAAAATTGAATTCATTGAAAAAGTGACTGTTCACTAAATAATCTTTTAAAGAATTAGCTGCTTGATCACCAAAAAACGTGTCCATAATAAAATGGCGCTTGTTTTGCTCTGATCCTTCGATCCACATTCCTTGTCGTGGTTTAGAACAAATTTTTAACGCATAGGGCTCAATTTTTGCCTTTATCTCATTTAGATCATTGGATAAACTAGAACGGCTGATAAAGAGTTCCGACTCTAATTCATCCATAAAAATGGCTTCATCTTCTAGCAATAACTTATTTAACAGATATTTTTGACGATCTTCAGTTTCAAAAAATTCCATTTCAGACATGCCTTGATCAGCTGCGATATTTTGATGTTTTAAAAAAAATGCAAATGCCAAAGGCTTTAAGATCGCCAACTGATATCCTTGTCCTTGTTTGGCAATAATTTTTGCTCCGTTTTTTTCAATTTTCTCTTTGACATCAACCATGTATTTACGGATTGTTCGATCAGATAAAGACAATTCAGAAGCAAGCTCATGACTAGTGATATATTTTTTTTGATAGTTGATCAATAGCCCTAACAATGCTTTTTCGATCTGTTTCATCTTTATCCACTCCTAGTTAGATATTTTCTTCAATCAATTCCGCTAATTTCTGAATACCTGTGGGAATCGGAACATACGCTTGAAAGGGGATACTAACCACAGGTTTATCAACCGTTTTTCCTAGTTTAACAAACTTATCTAAAAACATCGTGGTTTGAGGACTAATGAGAAATAAATCAAAGTCGCTTGACTTGATCATTTTATCGCCTTCTGTCGCAGATACCGCATCGACTTCGATTTCTTCCCCCTTTTGTTTGAATAGATCCGTGGTCTTAGAAGCCATCATAGAAGATGACATCCCTGCTGCACAAATAATCAATGCTTTTTTCATTTTATTTGCTCCTTCCTTTTCGTTCTATTTAAAGTATAGATTGTAAACGTTTTCTTTACAAAAGAAATACTTCCGTATCGATTAGGAAGAAAAAAACATACAAAAAAAGAAACTGAGCTAAAACTTGCCTCAGTTTCTTTTTTAGTTGGTTAAAAAATTCTTTCTGTTTGTTTTCGGAACTATCCGATGCTTTCACGATCTCTTTTGAATAGGTCTATATCTCATGGTGTTTTAAAATGCAACTGCATCAAGTAACTAGGTCTGATTGGAGCATCTAAGGTTTCCGACAAGATGTTATCACCTGCTGTTCCAAAGAAAGAGAACTCATAAGCATTCTGTTCACTTGTTAAAGTGACAAGTTCAACGGTTTCTGATAGATTTTGACCATTTGATACTAAAACTACCTCTTGTTCATGATCCGTATTTTGCAAACCTAATGTCAGTTCAGTTAATCGTTCGGTTTCTTCAAGACTAGTCATGGCATCCACATAAACGGATACCGGACGGTTGGAATTATTTTTGATCTCATAATTTGGTGAAGCGATACCAGCTAGAATATCCTCCTGTACAAAACTCATACGTGCAGGAATGGTGACATCGATGTATTGTGCGTTAGATGTAATCGTCAATATTCCGTCTAGTTCTGTTTTATTGCCAAATTCATCAATCAATTTCAGCGTAAATCGATGATCGTCTGCAGGCAACTCAGAAAATTCTAAGCCGTTCTCGAAAGTTAACTCAAGTCGGATATTTTCTGGTAAGGACCAATTGTCAGTTGGATCGCCATCTAACAACTCTCGTAAATCCGGCATTTCACTTCCTTGCTCATAGACAAGTGAATCTCTTAGCTTTCCTTCTGGAGGTGTTGTATCTTCGATCAATAGATTTATAGGTGAAAAGTGTTGTTGGTTTCCTGCTTCGTCTGTTAGAACAGAGGCTACAACATACGCAGTAGCTGAAGGCACTTTCCCAGCAATTTCAAACTTTCCTCCTTGAAGATCCTCCAGCCCAATCGTAATCTTTTCTGGTAAACTCCAATTATCTTGTAAAGTCCCTTCTTTAATCACACTCATTAACTCTTCTCGGCTAAGACTGCCTGTACGTCTTGCTTCAAATGAAACACTCCGTTCAAACTCTGCTGTCGGTGCCTTCGTATCTACTACTGTATATTTAGTAGTAAGTTCTTGCGTGTGATTCGTTGTTTTGTTTTTGACAGCAACTGTTACTTCTCCAGTTGCTCCAGGTGCCCATTCTTTCGGTCCATTAGTCAGACGATACTCATAATCATCGGTATCTTTTGGTCGTTTATCAAACCATGATTCTAGAATCGTCCGAGATAATTCTTGGCTTCGTTGTGCTTCAACAACCACTTCAGACTTTATTTCAAACCGTTCACCGATGTACAACTTACCCTTAAGTTCTCTAGCATTTCCTCTTTCATCCGTCAAGGTTAACGTAAACTCGTGCGCCCCTTCAGGTAATTCTGAAAACTGCTTGCCGTCCTTGAAGCTTAACGCAAGTTTGATATTTTCTGGTAGCGACCAGTTGTCGGTGGGTTCGCCATCTAATAACTCTCGTAAATCTGGCTCTTTACTGCCTTTTTCAAAAAACAGTGACTCCTTAAGCTTGCCCTCTGGTGCTTGCGTGTCAACGACTGAAATATTTTTCATGTATCGACTCGTATTTCCTGCTTCATCTGTTAAGGTAATAAAAATATTACTGTACATACTTGGTGCCTTTCCAACAAGTTCAAACGGTTCATTTGCGGATCCGATGTTAGTCAATCCGATCGTAATCTTTTCTGGTAAACTCCAATTATCTTGCAGATCACTCTCAATCAACAGTTCTCGTAGTTCTGCTTGCGTGAGCGCACCTGTACGCCTTGCTTCAAACACGATCTCTTTTTTAAGTGTTGCGGTGGGTGCTTTAGTGTCTACGACGGAGTATTTCGTTTCATATTCTTTTGTTTCATTCGTTGCTTTATTTGTGACAGCGACTGTTGCTTGTCCGTTAGTGTCTGGTGCCCATTCTGCCGGTCCGGAAGACAGACGATAGTCATAACTGTCAGGATTGTTTGGTAATTGTTCAAACCAGCTTTTGAGAATTTCAGTTGATAGCTCTTTGGCTCTTTGTGCTTGGACAACCACTTCCGATTTGATTTTAAACGCATCACCGACGTGTAACGTACCTTTGAGCTCTTTAGTATTTCCAGCCTCATCCGTCAAGGTTAGCGTAAATTTATGCTCTCCCCTAGGTAATTCCGAGACTTGCTTGCCGCCATCAACAGCCAACGAAAGACTGATTTTTTCTGGCAAGGACCAATTGTCGGTTGGATCACCCTCTAGTAAATCTCTTAAATCTTTCAGTTCCATTCCTTGTTCAATCACGATTTTGTCTTTTAGTTTCCCATCAGGAGGCGTAGTATCAACCACTTGGATACGATAACCACTTCCCGTAGCAGCATTCCCTGCTTGGTCGGTCACACGTACCTTGACAATTTCAACACCTGGTTGAGTCCCAGCAATCTCCCAAGGAACGTTGGAACCGTTATAATCAAATAACTCAATCTGGAGATCCTCCGGTTTACTCCAGTTATCTTCTAGTTTTTCAAATATACTCCTTAGTTCTTCATCAGTGAGACTCCCTTTTCGTCTAGCCTCCAATGGTGCATCCCTGATTACTGTGTATTTTGGTGCAGTAGTATCTACAACAGTATAGTTAGTCGTAAATTCTTGCGTGTTATTCGTTGTTTTATTTTTGACAATAACTGTAGCTTTTCCAGTTGCTCCAGGTGCCCATTCTGCCGGTCCGGAAGACAGACTATAGTCATAATTCCCTGAATTCTCCGATATCGTAGAAAACCACGATTTTAGGATGCTCGTAGATAGTTCTTTTCCTCTTTGTGCTTCAACGGTCACTTCATTTTTGATCTCAAATTCAGGTTGCTCTTTCTTCACTGTAATCGTTCCCAGCAAAGCATTGACATACGAAATATCTTCGATCGGGATCGAGTCTAAAACAGAGTATTGGGAGGCTACAGCCGTCGTCCCTAGTTTCACGTCTCCGTTAAGTACTAATCGATCTTCTTTTGCACTGGTCGATGCCAGCCTAGTGATCGTGACGGTAAAAGATGCGGCATAAGAAGAAATACTCGGCTTCGTAACCGTCACTTGGTACCCATTGACACTTTGATCAGATGGAATCGTTAACGTATACGTTCCGCGGTAAGATGAATGATTCCCATAATACATCGTATCGTATGGATAATCATCCGTTGTGGTTAGATTACTTGCTATCCAAGAAATCCAACCATGATCTTTATCTTGAGTGACCTTCTCATAGGTAGGCACATTCACAGTAAAGGAAGTCTTCGAACCAACGGCAGCTCCCAACATAATAGTGCGATTAATCTGTGTCGCTAACGTTTTCTCAATATAACTTTTTTTCCCATTTGCTATCAGATCAGGTCGATATTTATCTAGGTTTGGTAAACTATTCTTCCTTAACTCAGCACTTTGTCGAAGGACTGGTGGTACAGGATCTTCCCATGGAATCACAGGTTCCGTTACTTCAGTTGGCTGTTCAGTTGGTGTTTCAGTTGGTACTTCTTCCGCTTCTTGTTCTTCAACGATCGGTACTTCCTCAACTACAGGTGCTTCTTCTACGATTTCCTCTGTATTTTCTTCTACTGGCTCTTCTACCTCGATTGACTCTTCTGTTGAGTCGTTTGCAGCTGTTTCAGGTGAAACAGGTTCTTGCATCACTGGTTGTTCCCCTTGATTTTGTAAATCCTGTACAAACTCCGTATCTAGTTCTGGTGGTGCTTCCTCAGCAAAAACGGTTAATGGATAAAGACAATTTTGGAACAACAACAAAGAGGTTGTTATCGTTCGCAAATGCTTGCTTTTCAAATTTTCTGTCCTCCTCTCTTACTAATACACTCACTCTTTTTCCTTGCTCAAATTCTCTAAAAGGAAAGATTAAATAAACAAAATTTTTATTATTTCTTATGAACATTCCTAGTGTGAACGTTCCTAATATTTGTAAAAGGTTACTTTTTTGCTCATGAGATGATAGTTTATTTGACTATTAACATAACAAAAATCACTATGTAAAGAAAAATTTTTCATTTTAATCTTACGTATACTCACCTCCAAAAACATATGAAACACCTACACTAAAATTATCTACGATTATCCACTTAGAACAAAACCTTTTTTTACCGATAGAATGGTAATTTTTAACAGATTTGTGGTTGTTTCATCGGCCTGTCATTTTTCTAAAATAAAAAAAACAAAATAGCGTAATACTATAGCTTGGTATTAAAAAAAAGAAAACATGCCAACTAAATAAAAATAACAATGTTTTAAAAAAATGTGTCATTTGTTTACGTTCAAAAGTTATCACGATGCAAATATTGTGAGACATAAGCAATTTTAATAAAACACTTTTTGTTTTTTTCACTTCTGTAACTAACAAAAAATAACTGTTCATCTTGGATAGTTATTCACAAAAAAAAACGTCAGCAAACTTCCACTCGGTGAATGTTTCTAACTCTTCAATTGATATTTTCTTTGTTTTAGTTTCTCTTCACTTTATTTTTCTATAAAAGAGTTTGAGAGGAAGCGACCCAAGACAAATAAATAGTATTTAAGCATCTGCTCGGAGCTATCCGCCTCTTTCACGATCTTATCCACGGTGTTTCAAGCTCTAACGGAAAATAAGCCGAAGAAAGAGGTTGAGCCAACACATGGCTCAACCTCTTTTCCGGCTTATTTCTCAGAGCTAGACACTTTTGTCATAATCTCTTTTTTGTTTATTCAGTTATAAACTTGCTGAACTGATTGCGACTTATAAAACATCTTAAAATACTGAAACAGCCAAAATTGTTTTTAATGATCTGTTCTTCATTCTGAAAGTGGCTCTGGGTTTCATCGAAAGCTCCTTCAACAATCTCTTATAATTCACTTGTTCCTGCTTTTAATTAGCCACGATATTTACTAATTTATTTGGTACAACGATCACTTTACGAACAGTTTTGCCAGCAATGTTTTCTTTGATCGTTTCATTGTTCATCGCTATTTTTTCAAGTTCATCTTTTGGTAAGTCACGTGAAACATTAGCTTTTCCTCGGACCTTACCATTGATTTGGAAGACAACTTCGATTTCATCTTCGACTAAAGCTGACTCATCATAAGTTGGCCAAGCTGCGTAAGAAATCCCTTCCTCATTTCCTAAGATTGCCCATAGTTCTTCACCCATGTGTGGTGCGATCGGTGCCAACAATTGAACAAATCCTTCGATATATTCATAAGGTAGTGCATCCACTTTATACGCTTCATTGACAAACACCATTAATTGAGAGATGGCTGTATTGAAGTGAAGATTTTCGTAATCTTCCGTAACTTTTTTGACGGTTTGATGATACACTTTATCTAATTTCCCATCATTTAAAGTGGTGATTCGATCACGCATCTTATTGTTTTCATCCACGATCAAACGCCAAACACGATCTAAGAATTTGCGGCTTCCTTCTAGTCCATTTTCACTCCAAGCAATCGATGCGTCTAATGGTCCCATAAACATTTCATATAATCGTAATGTATCTGCGCCATATTTGGCCACGACATCATCTGGATTAACGACATTGCCACGTGATTTAGACATTTTTTCGTTGTTTTCTCCCAAGATCATTCCTTGGTTGTATAATTTTTGGAATGGTTCCTTTGTAGGTACAACACCGATATCATATAAGAATTTGTGCCAGAAACGAGCGTACAGCAAGTGAAGAACGGCATGTTCTGCTCCCCCAATGTAGATGTCTACTGGCAACCAGCGTTCTAATTTCTCATAGTTCGCTAATTCTGTTTTATTATGTGGATCGATATAACGTAAATAATACCAAGAACTTCCAGCCCATTGTGGCATCGTATTGGTTTCACGGCGACCTTTTTTGCCAGTCACAGGATCGACAACATTCACCCATTCTTCGATGTTAGCCAGTGGCGATTCTCCTGTTCCACTTGGTTTGATATTAGTCGTTTTAGGCAAACGTAATGGCAGCTCTTCTTCTGGTAAAGCTGTGACTGTACCATCTTCCCAATGAATGATCGGAATTGGTTCCCCCCAGTAACGTTGACGTGAGAATAACCAGTCACGTAAACGATAGCTGACCTCTTTTTTCCCACAACTATTTTCTTCTAACCATTCATTCATTTTAGCAATGGCTTCTGCTTTATTCATGCCATTCAAAAATTCAGAGTTGATATGAGGACCATCTTCCGTATAAGCAGCCTCTTCAATATTTCCTCCTTCGATCACGGGAAGAATTTCTAAATCAAAGGTTTTTGCAAATTCATAATCACGTTCATCGTGAGCAGGTACAGCCATGATTGCTCCAGTACCATAAGAAGCTAACACATAGTCAGCGATCCAGATCGGGATCTCTTTTCCATTAACTGGATTGATTGCATAAGCTCCAGTAAAGACACCCGTTTTTTCTTTTGCTAGATCTGTACGTTTCAAATCTGATTTTTTAGCTGTCTCTTCGATGTATGCTTCAACTGCTGCTTTTTGTTCTGGCGTCGTGATTTCTTGCACCAAGTCTAATTCAGGAGCTAAAACAGAGTACGTTGCGCCAAACAG